>OMAZ01000587.1_pt1 | contig 16031 bp, 13 predicted proteins | sample 1674131 | NCBI WGS metagenome assembly OMAZ01 (sample SAMEA103958147, study PRJEB25191) | human gut metagenome | biome: human-associated habitat [ENVO:00009003]; feature: intestine environment [ENVO:2100002]; material: feces | place: Germany | collected 2013/2015 | reverse complement strand
GACAATTCAAGTCTATAATCCGGGCCTTGCTTTGGCGTCTGAACTGCCAAAGCTGTATCCTCGGATTACAGATTTCGGTTTAGATGGGTTTGCCGCCGGAGGTGGTGCGCCTGGGGTCGTGTCGCTGGGGTCTATGGTATCGCCGTAACAGGAAAAGACTACTTACCATAGCGGCCACCTCCTTATCGTGAAATACGCCTTGGGTGAATAATAGTGTTTACTATCCACCTCCGGCGCGCAAAGCCCGCTCACGATAATTCAATGTTACATTGGAATACGGAAATGGAGCCGTATTCCCCCGTCAATCCTGGGGCACTTGCCGGGACAGCGTACAGCAACCGCTTTCCCATGCCCGTCACATGTGGGCGGTATCTTAAATACCGTCCGGGGTTCCTCCTTGTGTGCCGCTGAAAACGGCGGCTTACTTTGCTTCTTGGTTTTTCATGTTTCATTTATGGAAGGGCAACGATATATTACCATACCTATTCCATATATTGATGAATATTTTGTAAATAATTCTATATCTTGCGTTGCCCTGCCTTTCTTGCCAGTAGCCCAGCCCCCTCCCCCTGTCAATGGTCAAGATAAACGGCCCATGTGCCGCCATTGACAGGGGGAGGGGCCTGGGCTTTTCGGTTATCAAGGGGTGTCAGCCGCAGGCTGGCTGACACCCCGGTTCAATACTGGGATTTACGAGGAAACAAAATAAGGAGTTGACTAATATGCTTATTTGCGATAGTCTTATATCAACAGAAAAAGGAGGCCCGCAGAATGAAAGAAATGATTGGTGAACGCCTAAAAGCCCTCCGTGTGGGTGTCCGTCTGTCCCAGACGAAACTTGCCGGGATACTCGGCACACAGCAGTCCAGTATCAACCGATACGAGCAGGGCCAAGCCGTCCCAGGGCCGGAGATGTTTGTGAAGTACGCTGACTATTTTGATGTGTCTATGGATTATCTCTACTGCCGTACAGACGAGCCACGGGGCAAGCTGTACGACTACAAGCCCCAGGCGCTTAAAGAAAAGATGGAACAGAGCGAGGAAATGCGGGAATTTATAGAAATGTGCTTTGACCCGCAAGCGCCCGTCAACAAGCGTCTGAAAGAGGCGCTGCTTCGGATTATGACAGAGGAGGCGAACGAGGAATGAAAGCGGTGATCTATGCCCGGTATTCCAGCGACAACCAGCGGGAGGAAAGCATTGAGGGCCAGCTTCGGGAGTGTACGGCCTATTGTGTGAAAAACGACATTACCATTTTGCGGACATACATTGACCGGGCCTTGTCCGCCAAGACCGACAACCGCCCGGACTTCCAGCGCATGGTGAAGGACAGCGCCAAGGGCCTGTTTGATGTGGTCATTGTCTGGAAGTTAGACCGTTTCGCCCGGAACCGCTACGACAGCGCCCATTATAAGGCCCAGCTTCGGAAGTATGGCGTCAAGGTGCTTTCTGCTACGGAAAACATTTCCGAGGGGCCGGAGGGTATCATTCTGGAAAGTATGCTGGAAGGTATGGCGGAATACTACTCCGCTGAGCTGTCCGAGAAGGTTATCCGGGGCCATACGGAAAACGCTCTGAAATGCAAGTATAACGGCGGTACGCCCACCTTCGGCTATGTTATAGACAAGGATATGCAGTACCAGCTTGACCCTCGCACCGCCCCCGTGGTGCTGGAAATATTCACCCGGTATGACCAGGGAGCCACCATGAAGGAAATCATGGAGGAAATGCGGCAAAAGGGCGTTACAACGGTACGAGGTAAAAAGATTGACCTGAACTTTATGGCCCGTCTGCTGAAAAACCGGAAGTATATCGGGGAATACAGCTATCGGGAAATTGTCACCCCCGGCGGTATCCCCGCTATTGTCCCCCAAGACCTGTTTGACAGGGTGCAAAAACGGCTTGCGGCAAACAGAAAAGCCCCGGCCCGCCACAAGGCCGAGGACGATTATCTGCTGACCACAAAGCTGTTTTGTGGCACCTGCGGGGCCATGATGGTTGGCGAGAGCGGCACCAGCGCCAGCAAGGGCCGGAAATACCATTATTATCGCTGTGTAAACACCAAGAAACAAAAAAGCTGCAACGCCAAGCACAAGAGCATACGGAAAACGCCCATTGAAAACGCTGTTGTCAACGCTGTTATGGCAAAGGTAATGGACGATAATTTTGTGGAGTACATAGCCGACACCGTGATGGACATTCAGACCAGAGAGAGCAGCGTCCTCCCGGCACTCCGGCACCAGTTGGAGGAAACAGAGCGAGGTATCACCAATATGCTGAACGCTATCCAGATGGGGATTATAAACGCCTCCACCAAACAGCGGCTTGACGAGTTGGAGGACAGGAAAGCGGATATAGAGCTGCAAATCATCCAGGAGGAAATGAAACACCCCATGCTGACCCGTGAGGATGTGACATACTGGATTTGCCGTTTCCGTACCCTGGATGTGTCCAAGCTGGAAGAACGGCGGAGGCTTATTGACAGCTTTGTAAACTCCGTGACCGTCTTTGACGATTACATTTTGATTACCTTTAACTATAAGGAGGGCGAGGAAAGGCTTGATTTTACTGACATTGAGAGTTCGGATTTACAATCGGTCGGGGGACCAACTAAGGTTGCTGAAAAAGATGCAACCCCTGAAACCCTTGCTGCGGCAAGGGTTTCAGCCGTTTCAGAGGACAAAATCGAGCACCAGACGAGATGGAGATGCAAAAGGCCATTTTCGTGATGTGGGGTGATTCGAACCTCTGAGCAAAGAGAAAACAGCGAGAGAAGCCCCCGCTGGTAGTTCAAATCGAACTGCCAACGGGGGCTTCTCTCTTTTTATTACATAGCTGTTTCAGTTGGTGGTATTGCTTGCTTTGTCCTTGGTTCCTTGGTGGTCTTGGTAATAGCTTTCTGACATGGTTTTGGATATACTTGCGTTGCAAAACGAGGAAAGGAGAGCAGACCATGGCAGACAAGAAAAACCTATGCGCTCAAATCGACATCGCCCTGCACAACCGGGTAACAGAAGAAAAAGACCGCCTGGAGATGACCACCAGCCAGTACATCGCAGCACTGCTCACTGAATACTACAAGATGAAAGATGAGAATGGAGGAATCAACATGACAGGCAGCAGAACGATGGCATTCCAGATTCCCGAGGAACTCTTCCAGCGCATCAAGACCCACCTGGCCAGAGAAACGGCTCGGACCGGCGTAAAGCTCACCCAGCGGGACTTCGTCCTGGGCCTGATCGAGCAGGCGCTGGCGGAAGCCGAAGCCAGCCTGGCCCCACAGGAGGACCCTGAGAGCACCGAGGAAGCCCCGGAGGACAACGGAGCCGCCGGTACCACCCCAGACGCCAGCGAGGCCAGCACGGAGGCGGAGAGGGGCACAGCGGACATCGAACAATAACACAAGGCGTCAAAGCAAGGGGCCGGAGGACACATCTCAAGCAGATGCGTCCTCCGGCCCCTTTTTTGTTTTTCCTAGAAGGGGGGTGAACATGATACAAACGTCAGAAAAAACTCGTTTTACAGAGGCTGAAATGGCCACTGTCCGAGACACGGACCTTCCAGATCTGCTGATCTCCCTGGGCTACCAGGTGAAGCGGATCGGCAGGTACTACACCACGCAGGAGATGGACAGCATCCGGATCAAGGACAGACGTACCTGGTTCCGCTACTCAGAGGGCATCGGCGGAGATGCCATCACATTCCTCCAGCGGTTCTATAACAAAAGTTTCCCGGAGGCCGTGGAGTACCTGCTGACCTGGCATGGCCGCGCCCGTGACTCTCCCCCGGCGAGCACTCCGCGGCAGACCAAGAAAAAGGAGGAAAAGGTCCCCTTTACCCTCCCACCTGCCAACGTGGATCACCGCAGGGTGTTTGCCTATCTCCGCAAGCGTGGGATCGCACCCCAAGTGATCCGGGGCTTTGTGGAGGCTGGATTGCTGTACGAGGACGCCCAACATCACAACTGTGTCTTTGTTGGCCGGGACCAATCAGGAGCGCCGGTATTTGCCAATCAACGAGGAACCTATGATTGGAACGGCAGCAGCTTTAAGGGGGATGTCCCAGGCAGCAATAAGGACATCGCATTTCGACTTTACTGCAGCAAGAAGCATGATGCAGTTCTTGTCTTTGAGGCCCCAATTGACCTGATGAGCTTCTGCACCCTGCACCGGAAAGTAACCTCCAACGCGGTGGCACTGTGTGGGCTGTACGAAGGAGGACTGCGGACCTATCTGCGAGACAACCCACACATACGCAGGATTATTCTGTGCCTGGATAACGATGAACATGGTCGGCAGGCAACCCAAAAGCTCCGAGAAATGTTCTCCGCAGAGGACTATGAGGTGTCTCAACAACTTCCTCCACAGGGAAAGGATTGGAATGAGTATCTGCTGCAACGAAATGTGCTCCGGGAAAGGGGGTGACAATTTCCAAAAGAAGAAATAACAATATGATTTCCGGCAAATCAAAAGAAAAATTGTTGTAGGAGGAATCCAGTATGAAACGCATTTTGACCACGATGTGCGCCCTGACCCTGCTCCTGGCGGCATCTGTCCCTGCTCTGGCCGTTGAACCGGAGCAGAGTGCCAGTTACTACCCCACATCGGTGGAGGAGTATATGGAGGGAGACAGCCCCAGGATCAAAAAAGTGTACCAGCTGTCCCTGGCAGATGACCCATCCCAGATTCCCACCGAGGATTTTGAGCGGGATGGCCGCCTCTATTATCTGCTGGATATGACGCGGAAGGACGAGGTTGGGGTGGACATCCAGACCATCACCCAGACCAAAACTCTGGCCAGCGAGACCAACAATATGGAGAAGATCCTCCAGAGTCTGGAACCGCAGATGGAGGTAACCACAGAGGACGGTTATACCGGCACTCTGACACTGGATCATACCACTGTTAAGGTAGCGGCAGACGGTTATGCTACCCGGACAAAGGATCTCTCCGCCACCCGCACCTATCCCAATCTCTCGGAAGCGGATCTATCTTTGATTCCAAAGAGCATTGAGGACAATGGAAAAAGCCTGACTCTGGCAGACGTCCAGTGGGCCGAGACCAGTGAAGCCGGGGCGGATGGGGCCGTCACCCGATATACTGCCACCGCCAAATATACCGGCACTACCAGCAGCACCTATGCTACCGGCTACACTGTTACGGCAGACTATACCGGCCAAGTTTCCAAAACCAACTGCTCTGTGTTGACCTATACCGCCATTTTCGGCAGCATGGAGGTCCCCGAGGCGCAGACAGACCCGGCCCCCACAAATACCCCTTCCAGCGAAAACTCAAATGGGGCCACGGCAGAGATTGACATCAAACAGCCCCTCCTGATTGGCGGTGCGGTTCTCCTACTGACTGCAGGTGGGGTTTTCCTGTTCAAGCGGTACAAAGGAAGGAGCTGATTCAACTGAAGCTGAGAGCACTTCTGCTGGCCGCCATGCTATGCGCCCTATGTGTGGGCCAGGCCAGCGCCCTGGAATATACCATGGAGGCCCCGGACGATTACCTGTTCGGCAGACCTACCAGCGATGACACCATCTACGAATGGGAAGATCCCAATGTAGACCGGAGTAAGAACACCGCCCTGATCCCGCCTGGATTTGGCACACCTACCAGTTACCTCCCCGGCAGCGGCGACCCTCTGACGCCCAATCTCATCCCCGGTGCTCTGGATGGTGGCGGGCTGGTGTCCCAGACAGGGAGCGTCAACTATCCTGTGATCGACACAGGAAATGGGGGCAGTTCTGGCCAGGACGTCGGCTATACTGCCGTCACCAGCGATCTCTACTACTCCGGCGGACATCTGGGGACGCTCAAGATCCCGGCTATCGGCCTGTCTACCAAGGTCTACGAAGGGACAGACAGCAGCACTCTGGCAAAAGGGGCCGGTCATTTCCCTGGCACTAGTATCTGGGACGGCAACTGCTGCATTGCGGGTCACAACCGCGGGGTCCGGGATGATTTTGGAGACCTGCATACCCTGGAGCCAGGCGATACCATTACCTGGACCACCAAGCTGGGCACACGCACCTATCAGGTGGTCAGTGTAGAAAAGGTATTGGAGACAGATACCAGCGGCACCGCCACTACCAGTGACAACCGTATCACGTTGTTTACCTGTGTGCGGGATCAGCGGGCATACCGCTGGTGTGTCCAGGCTGTGGAATGCTAAACGCAGTGCATCTCCCAAATTGGGAAATGCACTGCGTTTTTTTCGCTTAGTTTCTGCGAAACCCTGACTGAATTACTTCCAGAAAGAGGTGATGAACAGATTGTTGTTCATGCCTCTTTCTGTCCATTTTAAGGAGGGCTTATGAAAAAACTGCTTTCAATGTTTTTGGCCTGCGTTTTGCTGCTTGGAATTCTTCCGACCTCCGCTTGGGCCGCGGATAGTGTAGAAGCGGCGCTGGGCGAAGTGGACATTTATAACGGCGGATATGAGCTGGGTTATCTGTCCATCAACGGCGCTGTCAAGAAGCAAGACTACACCTATTTCATGTATAAGAGCAATGATGGGACAACCAAAGAAGTTCCGGCATATTGTGTGAATCCGTATCTCAAAGGTGTTCCCCAAAAGGTAGAACCCGGCGAAAGCATTAAATATCTTGCGGAGGAACGCTCCAGCGATCCCAAGGTGGTGGGCATTATCTCCAACGGTTACCCCCACCGCAGTCTGGGTGAACTGAATTTGGATAACAAGTATCAGGCGTATTACGCCACAAAGATGGCCCTCTGGTGTTATTTGCTTTCCACCTGGGACATCAGCAATCTAAAGGTGGCCCCCGGCCTTTCCGGTTCTGAACTGGACATTGGCAACCGCATCCTGGCCGCCGCCAAGGACATCTACAAGCGCGGCACCACCTACAACTATATGCTCACGCCCAAAATGACAGCCACCCCAGACCATTCCGTGGCCTATCCTGTCAGTGTTGAGGGTAAGGACTACTATCAGCAGGTGTTTACGGTTTGGAGCGAGACATGGGTCTACGATTACGACATTTCTGTCGCCTTTCAGGACCCCTCTGCCGTTCCCAATGGCACCCGGATCGTCAACATGGACAACCAGGATGTGACCTCTGTTGCTGCGGAAGGAACCGGAGACGGCTACTCCGCTCAATTCAAGGTGCTGTACCCCGCGGAATCCATCCAGAACCAAAGTGGCAGCGTCCAGCTTGCACTGTCCGCCTCCGTGGCGCAGTATGCCGCCATGTATGCCATCTGCCAGGAGAAGGATAAGTACGGCGACCTGCAAAATTATATCTGCGACCTAGATAACAATGTACGGCTGGATGTGGCTGCTATCAGCAACTATTATGACGGTCAGGACCCCGACCCGGATGAGACCGCGCTGAAAATCGTAAAGCTGGAGGAGGGCACAAAAATCCCACTGGAGGGCGCGGTGTTCTCTGTGTACGATCCAGAGGGACGCAAGGTTGGCTCTTTTTCTACTGGCCCGGACGGGACCGTGGTAATCCCTCTGACCCTTGAGGGCCACTATACGGTAACCGAGGAGATCCCGCCCCGGTATCATCTTTTGCCGGATGAGCGCACCCAGCACGCGGATGTGGAGTACAACAAGATTGCAACCCTGACTTTCTGGAACGCCCCCTACGGCTCACTTCGGGTGGAGAAAAAGAGTGACACTGGAGATCTGCTTTCCGGTGTAACCATCCAGATCAAGCACTTGGAGAGCGGCCAGACCCGGAGCGGTCAGACCACCACCGGAGGTTCCATCACCTTCGACCAGCTTGAACCCGGCGCATGGGAAGTGCGTGAGCTGGCAGGAATCGAGGGCTGGAAAGCTGTGACCGATACCGTTCAGACGGTCAATGTGGTGTCAGGCGAGGAATCCACCGCTACCATTATCAATGAAGAACTTCCTGGTCTGCGGATCATCAAGTATGACCGAAAGACGATGGAGCTTATGCCGGATGTGGCGTTTGAGATCTTCCGGGATAATGTTTCCCTGGGCATCTTCCGTACCAATGAACAGGGCGAAATTCTCCTGGTCAACCAGCCCGAGGGCAGTTATCGGATCGAGGAACGAAACCCCGGAGACGATGAGCATATTATAGATACCACCCCCCAATATGCGGAGTTGACCACGGGCATGGGCATTGTGGAACGGGTGTTTTATAATGACCAGCTGCCCGGCATCCATCTTATCAAGGTAGACAGTGCGGATCTCAGTAAGCCGATTGCCAATGTCAAATTCCGCATTGAGGCGGTGGACGGCTCCTGGGGGCCGGAGGAATATACGACTTCGGAGGATGGGACCATCGACCTCTCCAAGCTCCCCGTGGGCGCTTATGTGGTGACTGAACTGGAGTGTCCGGGATATGTGATTGACGAGGCACAGCGGATCATCCACCTGGATGGAAATGAGACGGCCCAGTTTGTCTTTACCAACAGCAAGCTGCCTTCCCTCCGCCTCACAAAAATCAGTTCGGATGGCTCCGCCCTGGCCGGAGTGACATACAGCCTGACCCGGATTGAGGATGGCAGCCGGTATATGGATCAGACCACTTCCAGCACAGGTACGATCATTTGGGAGGGCTTACAGCCCGGAGTATACTCCCTAAAGGAAACCGACACAGTATCAGACCACATTTTGGACGAAAAGGAATATCATGTAGAATTATTCCCCGGTAAGGACAGCACCATCGTTTTGGAGAACGATAAGAGGCCAAACCTCACCATTTGGAAGCGTGACGCAGACAGCGGCGCTCCCGTGGAGGGCGCAGTTTTCCTTGTAAAGACAGCAGACGGCCACAGTGTGGCCGAGGTGACCACTGGCCCGGATGGTTCCGCCAAGGTCCCCAACCTCCTGCCTATGGTCTATGAGGTAATCGAGAAGTCTGTGCCGTCGCCTTACCTGCCGGACGCTCCCAGCCAGCTTGTCACTCTCTATCCCAATCGGGACAGAGAGGTATATTTTGAAAACCACAAAAAGCCGTCTGTCACCATCCAGAAGGAAAACTCCGTCACGCATGACCCCATTGAATCCGCCGAGTTTCACATCACATGGTCCAGCAATAAGACGGAAACTGGGGAACAGCGGGATCTGGGAACCTTCCAGACAGATGAGGCGGGTCAGATCATCCTGGAGGCCATTGAGGATGGCTGGCTGAAAATTGAGGAGACCAAACCTGCGCCTGGCTTCCAGGCTCCCGACAATCCTGTTACGGAGGTCTATGTCAAGGGCGGCGAAAACAAGACCATCACCATTTCCAACATCCCCCTGTCAGCGTTGGTGGTCTACAAGCAGGACAGCGTGACCGGGGCTGGAATCTCCGGCTGCCGCTTCCAACTGAAATATCTGGGTGGCGAGGTCAGCGGCAGCGGTGGCACCGTGATCGGCACTTACACGACTTCGGCCAACGGCTCCTTCACTGTCACTGGGCTCAAAAAGGGCTACTACATCTGCGAGGAGTTGGAGAGCGACAGCAGCCACGTGATTGACGCCGCGCCCCAGTCCTTCTATATTTCCGGCGAAGATCAAGACATTGTAACCCTCTACTTTTCCAACGCCCCGAAGGGAGCTGTCTTGGTCAAGAAGGTATCGGCAGCGGACAACGCCCCTCTCTCCGATGTGGAGTTCCTGGTGACAAAATCAGACGGCTCCGTGGTGGGTGATGCCAACGGCAAGTTCGTGACGGATTCCACCGGCAGTTTTCTGGTGGAAGGGGTAGAACCTGGAACTACACTGGTCATCAAGGAAACCCGTGCCAAGCCCGGCTTCCTGCTGGATGATGCACCTCAGACCGTTCAGGTCAAAGAGGGCCAGACCGTCACCGTAGAATTTCGGAACCAGCCTTTGGGCAATCTGGTAATTGAGAAGTGGGGACGGAACGGTTCTACGGAAGTCCCCCTGGAGGGCGTCAAATTTGAGATTAAGTACGCCAATGGGCAGTATGTGGATGCCGCAGGAGGCACGTTGTCCAGCAATGGTATCTATTATTCCGACTCCACAGGTAAGGTCATCCTGTCCGGGATCACTGGCACGGTGGTAGTGACTGAACTTGAGAGCGTGCCTGGGTACACTATCGACCCGGATAGCCAGAGCCAGACTGTCACCATTAACCCCAATGACACACAGACGATCCGATTTTATAACAATGCTGTGGGCGGCGTGGAGTTGATTAAAGTCTCCGAAGCGGACAAGACGGAGCGCATCCCCAATACCACCTTTGAAATCCGGCGGGTGTCGGATGATGCCCTGGTGGACACCGTGACCACCGGGGAGAGCGGCAGCGTCTTTGTGACACTGGAGGATAACAATTATTATGCCGTGGAGATCGAGAGTGCCGAGGGGTTCAAGCTGGACAGCACGCCCCATTATTTCACCATAAAGAATGGGCAGACCACGAAACTGACCGTAACCAATGCGCCCATGTCCGGCATCCTGCTTCACAAAATTTCTACTGCTGATGGTAAGGGCATCCCTGGTGTGTCGTTCATCCTGTATGACAGCGGCCACAACCCCATCGACCAGCAGACCACCGACGACCGAGGCTATGCCTGGTTTGAGGACTTGACCGAGAGCGGCCGGTACTATCTGCGCGAACTGGAGAATGAGGGGTATATCCCAGACACCCAACTCCGTACAGTCTATGTCAAAGCCGGAGAAACCACATTGGTAGAGTGGGAAAATACCCCCATCACAGGACAAATCCAAATCGTCAAGAAGTCCGCCGACTACAACCCCACCAACGGCCTGCCTGCGGGAACGCTGCTGGAGGGGGCTGTATTTGAAATCTATGATAAGGCGGGTAATCTAGTGGACACCATCCGCTCTGATAGCCGAGGGCTGGCCGTGTCCAAACCTTTGTCTCTCTCCCGCTATACCATACGGGAAGTCAAGGCTCCGGCCAATTACGGCGTAAATGAAACGGAACTCACTGCCTATCTTGAACATGAGGGACAGATCGTCAAATTTGAGGTGACCAACAAGAGCCTAACTACCGGCGTATCCATCACCAAAACCGGCCCCAAGGAGATCATGGCAGGCCAGCCGGTACGCTATACCTTCTCCGGCATCGCCAATAGCTCCAATGTCCGGCTGGACAACTTTTATTGGCGCGATACCCTCCCCGCAGAGGTACGGCTGGACACGGTGGTCACCGGAACCTATAACTTCCCCGGCACCTATAAGATCACCTATCGTGTGAACGGCGGCGAGTATCGGACCCTGGCAGACAACCTGTCCACCAGCAAGAACTACACCCTGGCTGCCTCGGCCACCGCACTGGGCCTTGCCAGCAATGAACGGGTCACAGAGGTCATGTTCGTCTTTGGACAGGCCCCTGCTGGCTTTGCCCAGGTAGAAAAGCCGTACCTCCACTGCACCGCCGTGGCCAACCTGGCCTCCACCTCCTTTGTCAATGTGGCCGACGTGGGCGGCGTCTACAACGGCCAGTGGGTGCAGGCCGTCAGCCGTTGGGTGACCACGGTGTACGGCAAACCTGTCATTCCCACCCTGCCCCGGACGGGGTATTAAGCCCTTGGGGGACTCACAAAAGCTGTGAGTCCCCCTCTTTCTTACAACCAATTATTCTAACAGAAAAAGGAGAAATGAACGATGTTGAAGATCACTGCCACTGGAAATCTGACCAATGATGTGGAGCTGAAGATGAACGAAACCACGGGCAAGCCCTATGCCATCCTGCGTATCGCCTCGGACCGCCGCTATCGGGATCAGGAGGGCAACCGGCTCACCGACTTCATCTCCATCAAGGTGCGCGGTCCCCTGGCCGAGTTCTGCGCCGCCTATGCCTGGAAGGGCTGCAAGCTGGCCGCCTCCGGCGACTTCGAGACCATCACTTTTTCTGACGATCCCACCCGCCAGCCCGGCTTCCTGATCAAGGCTACGGAGGTGGAGCTCCTCTCCCCCCGTCGGGCAGAGGATGCAACCGCTGCCGGGCAGAACCAGGCCGAGTGTGAGGCCGCCTGATGAAGAACACTGGGATCATTTACAGCAGCACAGAGCGCACCCCTGTCGTGCTGCCTGAGATGGCCGAGCTGCTCCCGCCTTTGAGCGAGGAGCAGCTCGGTGCGCTGGAGGCGGATCTCCTGAAAAATGGGTGCTATACCTCCATCATCGTCAATGAGGATCTGGTCGTCATTGACGGGCATAACCGAAAATCCCTGTGCGACAAGCACGGCCTGCCCTATCAGATGCTGGTGTTCGCCTTTGACGATCTGCTGGAGGCCAAGCAGTGGGCGCTGGACACCCAGAAGGGCCGCCGCAACCTGGACAAATGGGAGTTGGGCAAGATCGCCCTGAAACTGCGGCCGGAGATCGAGGCCAGGGCAAAGGCCAACCAGGGTGCCCGTACAGACCTTTCGGCAACATTGCCGGAAGGTTCCGCACCTGTGGACACCCGCAAAGAATTGGCTGCATCCGTTGGCCTCGGGGAGCGCACGATGGGCAAGGTGATGCAGATCGACGAACACGCCCCCGCCGCCGTGAAGGAGGCCCTGGATAAAAAGGAACTGTCCGTCAACCAGGGGTATCAGATCACCCGGCAGGTACAGGATCTGCCGGAGGACGAGCAGGGGCAGGCGGCATTGGACCTGGTGGAGCTGGAAAAAGCGAAAAAGGAGATCCGGGAGAAGGATGCGGAGATCGACCGCCAGAGCAAGATCGCCGGCGTGTTCTGCAAGGCTTATGAAAAGGCCGTTCTGCTGACGCCCACGGAGGAAAATGTGCGGATCTGGGTCAAATGCACCCGCATGACCAGGGAGGAAATGGAGGATACCATCAAGGAGTCCCGTGAGTTGGCCGGGGTGTTTACCTCCATTGCCGGCCTCATGGAACACCTCCTGCCGGAAAGGGGGACGCTATGAGTGAGATGAGTGTGCGGACATGGCAGGAGCGGTTCCGTGCCGGGGATTTCAGCAGCCGGGACCGTGCTGTGCAGTGCGAGGCCGGCTGGTATGACTGGTTTTGCCGGGACGACGCCCTGGCCGGACGCCTGAAAAAAATCTCCGGCGTTGTGCTGGGGATCACGGATCCCTTCATTCTGGACAACTACTATGTGTGGTTCAAGAACAACTGCCCGCTGGAGGGACCGCTTTATGACGACGTCCGGTTTGAGCCTCTCACCGGGGAGCGCGACGGGAAATACTTTGTCGTTTCTTTGGACAGCCCCCATGAGCATATGAAGTGGGCGCTCGTTACAGAGCGGTATGGCTACGACGCACCGGAATTTGAATGCGGCAATGTCCGTGACATGGTGAAATACATCAACGCCATCGCGCCGGAGCTGGCGCGGGGGATCCAGCCTCGCTTCGTGCAGGAGAAAGCGGCTGTGGGCGAATATGTCCGGCAGCACGAGGGGAAAAGCAGTTACAGCATCCGGCGGGCGGGGGATCACCTGTTCGCCTACCAATCCCCCCGTGACTGGAAATACAGAACTGTCGCGGTTTCGGACTCTCCGGAGAATGTCCCCCAGGGCTTTCCTGCAGAACTTGCAGAACAGCACTGCATGCTCTATGTTTTCCCAAGCGAGGCGCCCGCACTGGACAGGGCCGACGTGCTGCAGCGCGCACAGCGCAGGAAGGAGCAGACGCGATGACCAGGAGATTCAACGGTCGCCCCGCGCTGCCGCCCGACGCCAAGGATGAGATCCTCCATGTGCTGTTTGCCAACATGGAGATCAGCGGCGACGAGATCGCGGCCATTTTGAAAAAGCACCATGTCTCCTGCGACGCCGACGTCCTGCAGGACCGCTACCGCAGGCAACTGGGCCAGCGCCTCATGGCCAGCCTCCGGGACGCCTCCGGTGAGCGCGAGGTCCTGTCCAATGGGAGGGGGCGGTATGTTGTGCTGGAGTGCTGCCGGGATCGCCAACAGCTTGCGGCCATCCGCCGCCGCATTCAAAATCAGGCGCATGGCCTGAACGCTTCCGCCGGCAAGGTGAGAGCCCGCATCGCTGTGCTGGATCGCCTGATCGCCTGTCTCAGAAAGGCGGCGTGACATGAAGATCAAGGATCTGATCGCCGCGGTCCGGGACTACCCCGCTCTGCGGCAGGCGTTGGAGGAATCCAACACTGAATTGGACCTCAGCCGGATGGAATGCGCGCAGCTGCAGAGCAAGATCAATGAACTGGAACCGCTCGTCGATGAATACTACCAGGAGAGCTGCGGTAAGGAATATGCCGCCAATCAGGAGCGCCAGAAAGTGGAAATACTGAAGAAAGCCCTTGCGTCCTTTTGCCCGGCCCTGGACAGCACGGAGCAGCTCCGGCGGTTCTATGACACCATCGCCCCGGATTTTGATGATGGTGGTTTCCGCCTCTACGACGCCGCCCTGGCGATCTCCGGCTATCCCAATCTCCCCGGCGAGTTCCCCTATGAGGACAACCGCGGTGTCTTTGATGAGGCGGACGGTCATCAACTGCTGAAGTACCTGACCGCCCTGCACTTCCATGCCGTTCGGTGGGAGGCCGTGCCGGGGACACCTTATGAAAAGGCTGTCCTGTTGGATGTGGATACCGCCACCCCGGAGTACCGGGCCTTTGAAAAGCAGCTCTATACGCAGGCCCTGCGTGACTTAGGTTTTCAGGGCCTTCTGCCCCAGGAGCAGGAACGGCGGATCGGCAAGCAAAAAGAAAAACGGAAGGAAGGTGCTGAGCGATAGAACAGAAACCTGACAATGGGATGAGCAAGGATGCCTTCTGGGCGCTGATTCAGGAGGCAAAAACCGCCTGCGGCCAGGATCTGAACGCTATGGAGTACTACCTGCAGGAGCAGCTTGTGTCTATGGGGCCTGCCGCGGCGAAAAATTTCCATGACATTCTGCAAACCTATGAGGATCTGGCGGACCAATACGGCCTGTGGGACGCCGTCAGCGTGATCAAGGAGTATGGCTGTTCGGATGACGGTTTTATCGACTTCCGCGCCTGGCTGATTGCTCAGGGCAAAGAGGTGTACATGAATGCGCTGCGGGATCCCGACACGCTGGCAGATATAGAGCCATATGGCGATTGCTGTTTCGAGTGCCTGTCCTATGTGGGCGATTACGCCTATGAGCAGCTCACCGGCCGCAGCGCCTACGACGAGATGGAACCAGACAGGATCGAGAAGATGCGGGACGAGCTAAAAAAGGATATCGTCTACAAAAACGGCATCCAATACCCCAGGGAGCCGAAGGACCTGCCGCGGTTCCTACCCCGGCTGTGCGAGAAATACGGCGGGCCGGAGCGTTTCCTGGCGGCGCCATCCACATGGAATTACGACCTCCATGAGATCCGCCGGCTGCTGGACGAGGGCAAGGTCCAGGACATGGCTACCAAAAAAGAGAAAGGGGGCGGCGCTCGGTGAGCGAGGGATACGTCATCGGCGTGGACCACGGTTACGCAGCCATGAAAACTGTCCACGGTTCCTTCCCCTCGGGGCTGGTGGCCTATGAGCATGAGCCGTACACCCAGAAGAATGTGTTGGAATACAGCGGTACGTACTATGTGGTAGGCAGCGGCAGGCAGCCTCTGCAGAAAGACAAGACCCGGACGGAGGACTACTATCTGCTGACCCTGGCAGCCATCGCCAGGGAACTGGACTGCCGCAATGCCGAGCGCACCTGCTCCGTCATTCTGGCTGCCGGCCTGCCCCTGACCAGTTTTGGCCGGGACAAGAAGAAGTTCCGTGCCTATCTGCTGCGGGACGGCAAACCGGTGCCCTTCCGCTATGAGGGCCGGGACTATACCGTCACCGTCCGGGATGTGAAACTGTTCCCCCAGGGCTATGCCGCTGTGCTGACCCAGACGGAGCTGCTGGATGAACCGTCCGTCATCGTGGCGGACATCGGTGGCTGGACAGTGGACCTGATGCGCTTGGACAACCGCCTCCCCAATGCCGCCACCTGCCGCAGCTTGGAGTGGGGCATGATCCGCTGCATCGATGAGATCAGCGAACAGGTCCGCCGTATGATGGGCGTATCCATGACATCTGCCCAGATCGAGAGCGTCCTGCGCGGTGACGCCAGCAGCATGGATGACCGGGTCAAGGCTATCATCCACGCC
>OMAZ01000561.1_pt1 | contig 16872 bp, 10 predicted proteins | sample 1674131 | NCBI WGS metagenome assembly OMAZ01 (sample SAMEA103958147, study PRJEB25191) | human gut metagenome | biome: human-associated habitat [ENVO:00009003]; feature: intestine environment [ENVO:2100002]; material: feces | place: Germany | collected 2013/2015 | reverse complement strand
CGTTCTTCACCTTCTCCGCCGTGACGAAGTTGTCACGCTCCATGATTTCCTGATAATGCCTGTTGATGCGTACCCGCATCTTGTCAAGCATACGGTTCGTTTCGAGTGCCGCCGTGCTTCTGCCCGTGACACGTCCACCTTTGGTGTCCCACAGTTTCGGATCGACAGTCAGTTTGCAGCTGAACTGCGTCTGGCTGCCGTCCACCGTGATGCGTCCCATGACGGGAACTGTCCCGTCCTTTTTCACTACCTGACGCTTGAGGTAGTAGATTACTGAAAATGTACTCTTCATTGTCCTTAATTTTTGGGTTTCAAAATTAGTTGGTGAAGAGTCCGGTGTTGGTACGCAAAACGGGGAGGAACGGCGCAATCTTTTTCCGTAACCTGATTTTTCGCATGAGTTATGGATAACTCACTATTCCTTAGAGCCTTGTTTCGCTATTCGTACCCGTTTGTCGCATTTTCGGGCATGGTTACGAACAAGTAACGTAGCGGCGTCAGGATTTGGCTTCGGCAGGGATTGTAATGGCTTCACGGATTATCGCCACTTCAACCAAAACCCTTGTAACTCAATTCTATCACTATATCTTTCCGCATTTCACTTTTTTGTAGTAACTTTGCAATGCGCTAATTTTAGGTTCAACTTAAGATTATTTGAGAAAAAAATTGTCAATACGTAATTGACGTTTCCATGGGATGGTGTTGCAGCACTATCCCATTTCCTTTTTAGACCATGTGTGTTATTTCATAGGCATATTCTCTTTTAAGGGTTAATTAATTGTTATCACATTCGTCTCATCATCCTTTGTATAAGTAAACTTATTATTGAGTCTCAAAACTTTCAGTACGTGTTCCACCCCATCTTTCGTGCGGAATTTACCTGTATAACGGTTCTTTAAAATCCGGGTATTATTTACCACAATATCCACCCCATAATACAGTTTCAGTTTCTCTATCATATCACGTACGGATATATCATTAAAACAAAGCAAGCCCTCACGCCACAAAAAATAATCGGGCTCCTTGATGCGTCCTTTTACCAGTCTGTTGCCTTTCAAGCTGGCCATCGTGTTCGGTTCCAGCCTCATTCCACTGTTATTCGAACCGGGCACTAAAATTTCGACAGCACCTTCCAACAAAGAAGTTTCCCATACGCTATCCGCTGCATAAGCCATTACATTGAACTCTGTACCCAGCACCTTCACATTACATTTGTTCGTCTCTACAATAAAAGGCTGTTCCACATTCTTTGTCACCGCAAAGTAACCCTCACCATCCAATTTCACATTTCGGATATCCCCTTTGAAACTTCCCGGGAAAGTCAAGGTACTGCGTGAGTTCAACCAGACTTTCGTACCATCCGCCAACATCAATTCCGCCCGTTGGCCCGCCGGCACATAAATGGACTGCCATGTTTTGTCTTCCGGTACCTGATGTTTTCCTGTCCAATAATGTGTACCCAACAAGACGATCGCCAATACCGCTGCTATCTTGGCAGCTTCCATACATATTCCGCGTAACGAGAAATGTTTCCTTTCCCGGCTATTCTCCTCCGCCACAGGTTCCGTACGCCACAATGCCATGTCATGCAACTTCCGTTGTGCCATATATTCACGCATATTCTCAGGATTTTCCTGTATCCATCCGGTCACACGCTGCTTTTCGACTTCAGTAGCATTTCCGGCTATATATTTTTGCAATAATTCAGGATTCATATTCTATGCTGTTTTATTAGAAACGACTCAAGAAGAAATTACCCTAAAAGAAAATGAAGAAAAATATATAAAAATCATTTTTGTCCTCAAAAACATCCGTATCCCCATCCGGTCAGGCTTAATAATAAAAGAAGAAATAAAATAAAGGAAGATAATCTTTTAAAGTCACCCGCAGTACTTTCAATGCTTTTGATATATGATATTCCACCCCCTTTATAGAGATTTCCATCTCTTCGGCAATCTCTTTATTAGATTTATTTTCAAAACGGCTCAAAATAAATGCCCGTCGCGTCTGTTCCGACAAGGTGCTTAAAGTAGCACTGATGATTTTTTCCACTTCTTCCGAAAAAATCTCATCAGGATTGCACGCTTCCAAGGCAGACATACGGATAGACAATTCCTGTTGTTGCCAGTCGGCCATCACTTCAAAAGCGCTGCGTTTTACCTCCTCGTGCTTTAGATAGTCCAAGGCCTTGTTCTTCAAAATTGCCAGTAACAACGGTAAGATATATTTCTCTTCAACAGGCTCGGCCTTCAACTTTTCCCACAACTTTATTAATGCCTCGGAGGCAATATCTTCTGCTGCCAAATCATTATGAACGTATGATTTGGCAAAGAAAAAAGACTTCTTATAATAAGAGGTATAGATATCATTAAAAGAATTTCCAGGCATTTTGCTCATTTGTATATCGGTTGTGCTTTTCATCCATATTACGATGGTAGAGCAAAGTTAGTAATAAACCTTCGATAAAAACAAAATTATCCTGTTAATTCTTTCTCTTATATGCTATGAGCTTGCCTTATATGCAATCGCCCTCCACCGTCAGACTAAGTGGCAAAGAGGGAAAGTTGCCATAAATATAAAGTTCACGGACAAACACCCCTATACTGTCCGACTGGAAGGAAACTTTCAACTGTAAAGTATCTCCCGGAGCAGCATGATACTTGGAGCATCTCGTTTCCAGACAATCACAAGAAGAAACAATGTAATAAATATGTAAACTGTCACTTCTCGTGTTTTTATAGATAAAAACGCCACCACTAAAAAAGTCGAACAAACAAATCGCTAAGCAATCTTTTTCATTTATTTCGCCATATGCGATTCCCCCTGAAAAATCCTTCAAAAGCTTCATCCCTCCCGCAAACCCTTTGCCGGAGGGCGTTCCGGCTGAAAGATCACACCGGGAAAAAGCTTCAGGCCGCGGAAGAATCCTTCAGCTTCACCAGCCGGTACACATTGCCATACTCGGTATGAATGCGTTGTATTCCTAATGCAACCATCATCCTGCCCAACCGATTCGGAGTCACCCCGCGCATGGCTGCCGGATAATGCTTCTGCAAATAATTGAACAAATCCGTCGTGGTATAGGGCTTGGACAGCTCCCCTTTTTGCGGCATCCGGAAACAACGCAAAAACAGTTCCTGCTCGGCAGGCATTTTATAAAAATTCCGATTGCTATGCTGTATCTCCTTCTCTTCCTCTTCCGAGAACCAGTAACGCTCTCCCCCGACCAACTCCGCTTTCAACTGAGCGAACAATTGCGCATGATCGGGCGGTGTGCAGTCAATCTTATCATCCACTTCCGCACAAAGAAAACGGCGGCTTCCTGTGGGATCAGTCAGCAAGTCCGTCATATTGGACGTACCGATGAAAGAGGCGATACGAGGCAGATGACTGAATGCCGGACGATGTGCCCTGCGGAAAGTTAGTGTGGTCATCTGCATCAGATTCTTCAAAGCAGGCATCTGTCCGGCACGGTACTTATCGAACTCATCCATATTGATCAGTCCGAAAAGCGAAAGTTTCTGTTCACATCCACTCTCGCTCGTCAGGTCGAACTTGTCTATATAATAAGGTGTAAGTTCCTTAGGCATCAAAATCTTGCAAAAAGAAGACTTGCGCTTCCCCTGCTCACGGCTCACCAACATAGGCGCCACCGCATTGGCGCAATCCTGTGCCTGCCCCAGCCATTGGGCAGCAACACCCAGCATCCAACGGTGAAACCCTTTCACCCACATCGGTTTACGCGATATACGCACGGCCAGCGGAGTAACACGATCCACCCCGTCCCATTGAGGCAAGTGGTTCATATAATGCAGAAAAGGATGATAGTTTTCCACCTTTCTGGAATGGAGCAAACGGCTCACATCCTTATCCCAGCAATTGATGCCGCCGGTACGCGCCTCCAGGCAGAATGTATTCAAATCACGTTGAGCCACTATACCATACTCTTCATCCGGCATCTCTTTTCCACGATACTCCGTCTGTTCGGTGAGAAGGTTATAACGAAAATCATACCGTGCGGTCAAAAAGCACTGCAAGGCCTCCAGCATATTCTCCGGTTTCTTGCGCCCCGATTTGCCAGAAACCGCCTTTTCATCGATAGTTTCTGCCATACCAACTGCCTCGACAGCCGCTGGAAGAACAGTTTCGCCCACCGTTTCCATAGCCATTGAAGGCAACACTCTTTCCGGATTCGCACTTTTTCCCACGCATATCCTCATTTTCATACTCTTTTTGCACCAATTCAGTAATTTTTCCACTAATTTTTTCATCCTTTTTCATTATTTGGGGTTGTGTAATATCACAAAGATAACATACAAAATACTCTTTTACAAGCATTTACTACACACTACTGCAAAAAAGTGACTAAGCGAAAATAACTGGGAAATTATTCGTTTTTATCAAGACTATTTCATACTTTTGCACCGTCAAGTTAATCATTTCACTCAAGTGATGAAGTTTCATCACTTGAGTGATACAACTTCATCACTTTAGTGATATAATTTCATCACCAAAGTGAAATGATTAACCTGAAAGGAAGTTGCAGCAAACTCTTCCGTACAAGAAAGCATAAACAACCGGATAAAAACAAATAAGCGAATGGCTATCAAATTTGAATTTTATGAATCACCCAATACGATAGGTACGCGCAAGAAGCGCTATCACGCCCGTGTAGTAAACTGGCAGCGCATCAACACCGACTATCTGGCACGGGAAATACAGTACGGCTCCTCGCTCACCGTGGCGGACATCAAGGCAACCATCATCTCGCTCAGCGAGAAACTGGCCTATTACTTGAAAGACGGCGCCCGGGTGCACATCGAAGGGATAGGGTATTTCCATATATCGCTTACCTGCCCCGAGACACGGACACCAAGCTCCACACGTGCCAACAAGGTGAAATTCAAATCGGTGACATTCCGTGCGGACAAATACCTGAAGCATCAGTTGAGCGACGTTAAGACCGAGCGTTCGAAATACAAGCCGCACTCCATGCCGGTGACAAAAGAGAGTATAGACGAGGCATTGACGGAATACTTCCTGACAAACAGCGTGTTGACACGCCGGAAGTTTGAATCGTTATGCGGACTGACACGCGCCACCGCAGGACGTTATATCGCCCAACTGGCGAAAGACAAAAAACTGCGCAATATCTCCATTCCACGTAACCCCATCTATGAACCGATGCCGGGATTCTACGGAAAAGAGAAACTGCCCGAACCGAAGAACGAAACGGAAAACGTATCGGCAACAAACGACACGGACCTGACAATAAAGTAAATATACAACGAAACAATATAATAGAAAACTTCTACAAACGAAGCTCAAACCATAAAGAGCTGAAACTTCTACACTAGGCTGAAGGAATTCCGGGAGGAAATCCTCCAGCCGCTTTTCTTTATTGACGAGCGTTTGCGAAGAGGCTGAAGGATTTGAAGGAAAAAACTGGGAAAACTTCGGGAGAGGTACTTTTCAGCCCACCAGCCATACCAGCATGGGCAAATAATCCTTTAAGGAAACACGAAGCAGCTTCAATGCCTGCTGGATGCGGTAAGCCACCGTCTGTGGTGACACATCCAGCACTTCGGCAATTTCTTTATAACTCAGTTCCTTAAAGCGATGCATCACAAAGGCCTTCCGATAACTGTCGGGCAGAGCAGCCATCGCCTCCTTTATTTTCCGGTCCAATTCCTCAAAACGAGCATAGTCCACTTCACACAATGCCGCCTGTGTCCTCTCATAAAAGGCAGCTTCAGCCTTGGTTTTCACCTGTTCCCGCGTCAAGTGGTTCAAGACCCTCCGATAGGTCATTTTGAACAAATACTGATTCAATGAAGACTCGATTATCAAATCCCCACGATTCTCCCATAGCCATAACATTACCTCCTGAACAATCTCTTCGGCATCTTCCAACGATACCAACCGGTGGGCATAGGCACACAGCATAGGATAGTATCTTCTGAATAAATGGTCAAAAGCATTACCATCCCCCTGTCGGAGAGCATTAAGCAAAGACAAGTCTTCGACGGTATGATTCATAGTATAATAACTGTTTTCCTTGCGCACAAAGATAGCGGTTTTTATCGGAAAAAACTTTTTTTTGAAAAAAAAGCATTTTTCGTTTAGATACCTTTCATTCTCGCTTGTCTTAATAATATAAAGGAAGAAATTAAAGCATAATTTATGGAAAACCATACCGATATAGAAACTTTGTTAACTAAATATTTCGAAGGGAAAACCACTCCTCCGGAAAATGAACAGATAGAAGCATGGCTGAATGCCGACGAGGAACATTTACATATAGCCAGGCAGCTGAATACGCTCTATCTGGCTGTAGACACACAGCATATCACAAAGAAAATAGATACGGAAAAAGCGTTAGATAAGGTAAAAAGCAAAACAAAAGTTAGAAACCTGTCCAGGTGGGGATGGACACAACGCATTGCGGCCATCCTGTCCGTTCCCCTCCTGATAGGTGTATTGGCTCTGTATCCGGACAGACGGCAGCCGGTAGTCACCGCTCAGATGGTGGAAATAAAAACCAATGCAGGCATGACTACCTCCGTCCTGTTACCGGACAGCACGGTAGTTCACCTCAATTCGGAATCCTCCCTCCGCTATCCCACCTTTTTCGCCGGCGATGTACGCCAAGTGGAGTTAAACGGTGAAGCTTATTTCGATGTGACCCATCATCCCCGGAAACGATTCATCGTCTCCACCCCTCATCATTCTCAGGTGGAGGTGTACGGAACAAGTTTCAATGTGGAAGCATACGGTAATGAAACTCCCATTTCCACCACGCTTATCAAAGGCAGCGTAGGGTTTATTTATAAGAATAGCAAAGGAAAATTTCAAAAGAGTATGCTCTCCCCCAGACAGAAGTTAGTTTATTCCCCACAAACCGGGGATATCAAGTGCTACGTCACTTCGGGCGAATCGGAGATTTCATGGAAAGACGGTAAGCTCATCTTTAATGACACTCCGCTGGATGAAGTGCTGCACATGCTTGGCAAGCGGTTCAATGTGGAATTCGTATTATCCAACAAAGAACTAAAAGGCTGTTCGTTCACAGGAACATTCACCCATCAGCGCCTGGAGCGTATTATGGAATATTTCCGGATTTCTTCCCGTATACGATGGCGGTACATTGACAGTGCAGATATAAAGACGGAAAAGCTGAAAATAGAAGTGTACTAATATACGTTTAACCCTTAATTTAAATACTAGAAAAATGAACAGACAACAGGCTCCCTAAACAAAAAACATACGGGAGGATATTGGCGTATCACCCCGTATGAAAAATCATCTTTCTATGCTTGTTTGGCGACAAGCAAAGACAACATTTTATTAACTTTATCTCAATTACAAAATTATGAAAAATTATTTTAGCGTCCAATTATTTTGGATGATAAAGTCGTGTAGGTTAATCTTAAATAAAGCTCCATTACCTATGAAACTAAGTGTACTCTTTTTAATCTGTTCGTTAAGTATGACTTATGCGGCAGAGTCGTATGCGCAAAAGACCATGATCAGTCTTGAAGTACGTAATGAAACAGTTGGCACTGTGTTGGAAAAGCTGAAAAAAGAATCGGGGTTTGATTTCTTCTTCAACAATAAACACGTAGATCTGAAACGTATTGTATCAGTTTCGGCAAACAACAATAATATATTCAAGATACTAGACCAGATTTTCGCAGGGACGAATGTGAAGTATTCAGTGCTTGAAAAGAAAATTATTCTTTCTACTGAGATTGTGCAAGGAATACAGCAAGGACAAATTAAGGTGACAGGTATTGTAAAAGATGCGAATGGCGAACCGATAATCGGTGCCAATGTCATCGTAAAAGGCCAGTCAACAGGTACAATCACAGATATAGACGGGCGGTTCGTTCTGGATACTCCAAAAGATGCCATTTTACAGATTACTTATATCGGGTATGTTTCTCAAGAAGTGAAAGTTTCCGGAAAGAAAGAACTTAATATAATATTGAAAGAAGATACAGAAACTCTTGACGAAGTGGTGGTAGTAGGCTATGGTACGATGAAAAAAAGAGACATTACAGGATCTGTCAGCTCCGTCAATACTTCCGTCCTCACTGCTGGATCTACTCCATCCGCAGCCGATGCTTTACAGGGTAGAATAGCTGGTGTAAACATCCAGAAGAATGCCGGACGTCCGGGAGGGAGTTATAGTATTCAGATCAGAGGTGTCAGTTCCATTAAGAATAAAAATAGTGGTCCTTTATATGTCATTGATGGTATTCCTACTTCTGAAGGAATGAACGACTTAAACCCCAGTGATATTGAAACTATAGATGTATTGAAAGATGCTTCAGCTACGGCTATATATGGTTCCCGTGGCGCTAATGGTGTAGTAATTGTAACAACCAAGAGAGGAGAAAAAGGCAAAGTATCCATTCAGTATGAAGGAAATGTAGGTTTTAAAGAAGCCAGTCATTTACCTGAGATGATGGAAGGAGATGAATACGTAAAATTTCGTACCGATTTATACCATCAGTTAGGCCGGAGCACGGATCGTAGCAATGCTGAATTCTTTACTCCGGAAGAATGGAACAGAATAGATCATGGTATTTATACAGACTGGGTTGATTTAGTATTACGTAAAGGCTTCCAAACCAGCAATACCATTACAGCTTCAGGCGGCGATGATAAAGGAACTTTCTCTATCGGTTTGGGACAATTAAAAGAAAACGGAACAATTGAAGGGCAGGATTATGATCGATATAATATGCATCTGAATATCAACCGGAAATTTACAGATAAATGGGAAGCAGGAGGAAGTTTGTATTTCACTTACAGCATTCAAAATGAAGGGAGTTATGAAACATTGCGTTCCGCCTTCCGGTTACCTTCCGTAGCGGCTCCATACGATGACGAAGGAAACATGTTATTTCGCGTATTCCGTAATGATGCCGTAACTAATCCCCTTTATGAAAGTACAGAAGATGGTGAATGGCGTGAAAAAAAACGATTCCGCGCTTTCGGTAATATCTACCTGAAATTCGAACCCATCAAAGGATTGAACTTCCGCACTCAATTCTCGCCACAAATGTTGAACAAACGCAATGGAGAATATTATGGTATGTGGTGCAAGAATGGAGGAGCTGGAAAAACCGACAATACAAGTGCCGTATATGAAACCAACAACCATTGGGGATATGTATGGGACAATCAAGCGACTTATGACAAACGTTTCGGAAAACATAGTCTGAATGTAAACCTTGTCCAAAGCATTCAATACCAACAATGGGAATCCTCTTATCAAAAAGCAAGAAACTTACCTTATAATAGTAAGTGGTATAACTTGGACGCAGTTGCATCAACCGATATTCAAGCATCACAAACAGACTATCAGCAGACTAGTCTTGCCTCATTTTTAGGTCGTATTCAATATTCATTTATGGATAAATATCTTTTCACTGTTTCGGGACGTTATGACGGCTCATCCAGATTGGCCGATGGTAATAAATGGGCATTTTTCCCCTCAGCCGCATTTGCATGGATGTTGGGTGAAGAGGAATTTATAAAGAAAGTGGATTTCATCAGTAGTTTAAAGTTGCGTCTTAGCTATGGTGTTACGGGCAACGATGCTGTTAGTATTTATGGGACACAGTCTAATGTGTCAAATAGGAATTACGATTTTGGAGGTGATGTTTCAACTTCTTATTATAAAAACGGTCTTGCTAATAGTAAATTAACTTGGGAACGGACACAGGAATTCAACATCGGTTTAGATTTTGGTTTCTTCAGAAACCGTATTAATGGTTCATTGGACGTATATCAACGCACCTCTAAAGATCTGATTATGGAACGCCAGTTACCTAGCACCACAGGATGGACTTCTGTTTGGGACAATATTGGAAAGGTGAGAAATACAGGGCTTGAGTTATCTATAAATACAATAAATGTCCAAACAAGTGATTTTTCCTGGCAGACAAATATAATTTTTGATACCAATAAAAATGAAATCCTTGAATTGTACGGAGGGAAAAAAGATGATATCGGTAACAAATGGTTTATTGGAGAGGCTATCAATGTAAATTATGACTATGAATTTGATGGAATATGGCAGACATCCGAAGCCGATAAAGCAGCCATATATGGCCAGACACCGGGACAAGTAAAGGTGAAAGATCAAAATCATGATAATGTCATTGATGCAAAAGATAAAGTGATTCTAGGGCAACAGCTACCCAAATGGACAGGAAGTATCACCAATACATTTACTTATAAAAACTGGGATTTGGCTTTCAATGTATATACCCGTCAAGGTGCCCAGTTAAACAGTACATTTGTTTCTTCGTTTATGGCATATGATGGTAATTACAACCAAGCTAAAGTTGATTATTGGACTGAAACCAATCCGACAAATAAATACCCTCAACCAGGAAATAAAGGAAAATATTTTTCTTCCATGTGCTATCAAGATGTATCTTTCGTAAGAGTAGGATATATCACACTAGGATATACTTTCCCCATGTCGCTGCTGAAACCTATAGGAATTAAAAGGCTGAAATTATATGCTACAGCCAACAATCCATTCCTTTTCACTTCTTTCAAAGGATTTGATCCAGAATGGGCAACTCAAAATACGTGGGGAGAAGCTACAAGTACAAGAACTTTTTTATTTGGTGTAAAACTTGCATTCTAAAAAAACAACAATATGAAAACAAAAATAAAATTATCTGCTCTACTATTCATCGCTTCTATAACTGTATCTTGTGACAACTTTCTAGAAGAAAAGAACCAGAGCAATATAACTGCAGAAAATTATTTCGTAACAGCTGACGGATACCGTTCTTTAGTAAACGCTGCTTATTCTACTTTAAGAACAGTTTGGGGAGACGAGCCTTGGTTGTATTGTCTAGGTACAGATATATTTACTCGCGGTGAAAGTGAATTAATTGGAGGTAGTTACGGAGGACGAGACACCCAAAGCCGCCAACTGAACGAATATGCAGAATTGGATGCCGAAAACCCTTGTGTAAAAGACCATTATGCAGACTTATATTATTCCATACAAGCATGTAATACAGCTCTAGCCCGAGCAAACGCAGTAAACGGAATTTCAGAAACAGAAATAGTTCAATCAAATGCCGAAGTAAGATTCCTTCGTGCTTATTATTATTTTCTTTTAGTTGAACAGTTCGGTGACGTACCTTTGGTTGAGGATGAAATTACATCAGCCATTACACACTTTGACCGCATTCCCGAGGCTGATATATATAAATACATCATCAATGAGCTAAGTGTAGTAGTCAGTAAGCTTCCGATTAAAGCTGCTGAGTTTGGCCGTGCCACTCAAGGAGCATGCAAAAACTTATTAAGCCTGGTTTATTTAACTCGAGGTTATAAAAGCTATGCTGATTCCGATGATTTCACTAAAGCTGCATCACTAGCGGACGAAGTAATCAATAGTGGAGAATATCGTCTTCTCCCTTCCTTCCAGGAAGTATTCAAAGAAGGTAATGAAATAAATGACGAAATTATCTTTTCAGTTCAATATGATGCCAAATCTTTAGGTGGAGATATTAATAATGGAAGCGGTCAGAATGCGATGTTCGGATGGGAACTATGGAGCAAAATTCCTAGTGGTTTCGAAATATACAATACAACCTATAACTGGCATAAACCGCAATTTACGCCCACACAATTTCTCTATTCACTCTACAATACAGACTCTGACTCACGCTATGATGTTACTTTTTTAAGTGAATATTATGCAACAAAAGATGATGGAAAAGTAAAAGCTGGCGATTTAAGAGTCTATTTTCCACATTATGACAAAGAATTTACAGTGAACGATTCTTTAGCCATCATGGCTGAACATCCCAATGCTATCATCATAACCAAAGAACTTTGGAAACAGGATATTGAAAATATAGGTGGTAGCGGAATTTTCCCCATGATATGGAAGTTTTTTGATTCAACAGCTCCTTGGCCATCCAACAATCAATCCTATTCAGGCACACGGGACATCTTCCTATTCCGGCTAGCAGAAACGTATTTGATTGCTTCAGAAGCCTATTTGCAGGCAGGTGATAAATCAAAAGCTGCCGAACGCCTTAACGCTGTACGCAAAAGAGCTGCCATCCCCGGTCACGAAAAAGATATGATCATAAATGAAGTAGATATTGATATAAATACGATTCTGGATGAACGTGCACGTGAACTAGCTGGTGAATACAAGCGTTGGCCTGATTTAAAACGTACCAATACACTTATTGAACGTACATTAAAACATAATAATCTAGCAAAGAAAACAAACAAAATGGATAACCATATTTTATTAAGACCAATTCCACAAACTGTTATTGATCAAGATTCGGAAGGAATAGAGCAAAATGCAGGCTATTGATAGGATTATTAATAAATAAATTTATACACAAAAGGCATATCAAAACATATTGATAAAATTTCAGAGCATACAATATTTTTGATATGCCCTTTTTAAGTATCAGAAAAAGACCAATCAAGGAAAGTTGTTGTTGGAAAATCAATAATTTAAAACAGAATATGCGACATACAATCATACATCTATTATTATTAATGATAGTAGTAAAGGCCAACGGTTTTGAACTGAAAAGTGGGCACACAATTCATATAGCTTGTGATACAACAGAAATGGAACCGGTAGTAAAATCAGCACTTAAAATGCTAGTAAATGATTTCCAAGCAGTATTGTCATCGGATGTCTGTATAGGAAAAGAAGGTAATATTATTATTAATAAAGACACCACCCTGTTAGATAAACGTAAAGAAGCTTTCCAACTTAAAGTTTCGGATGACCAACTTTATGTAACGGGAAGTGATGCACATGGCGTCGCATATGGAATACTGGAAATTTCCCGGCTGATAGGCGTGTCACCTTGGGAATGGTGGGCTGATGTTATGCCTCTAAAACGATCATCCTTTTCGCTTGCAAACGGCTACGTAAATCTGCAAGCTCCTTCCGTAGAATTTCGCGGTATCTTTATCAATGATGAAGATTGGGGATTAATGCCATGGTCAAGCCTACACTACGAACCTTGGCACAAACCCGGTCGTATTGGTCCCAAGACCAATGCGCGCATTTTCGAATTAATGTTACGCTTACGTGCAAATACCTATTGGCCTGCCATGCATGAATGTACGCAACCTTTTTTCTTAACACAAGGAAATCGTGAAGTAGCTGAACAATACGGTATCTACATTGGAGGTTCACACTGCGAACCAATGGCTTCAAGCACAGCCGGTGAATGGAGAAAACGAGGAAAAGGAGAATACGATTATGTGAACAACAGCAAAAATGTTTATGAATTTTGGGAACAAAGAGTAAAGGAAGTGGCAAACCAACCCATACTTTATACTATAGGTATGCGTGGAGTACACGACGGAGCTATGAATGGTGCAAAAACGATAAAGGAACAGAAAGCCGTGTTGCAACATGTATTTGCTGACCAACGTCATTTACTACAACAATATGTTAACCAAGACGTAACAAAAGTTCCACAAGTCTTTATTCCTTATAAAGAAGTTATGGATATATATGACGCAGGACTTGAAGTTCCTGAAGATGTATGCTTGATGTGGTGCGATGACAACTATGGATATATTCATCATTTTCCTACGGATGAAGAACGTCAGCGGAAAGGAGGAAACGGTGTGTATTACCACATATCTTATTGGGGACGCCCACATGATTATCTATGGTTGGGTACTTTCTCACCCGCACTACTCTATCAACAAATGACGACCGCCTATGATAGTGGCATACAAAAATTATGGGTATTGAATGTAGGTGACATCAAGCCTGCTGAATATCAGATAGAATTATTCATGGATATGGCTTGGGACATTCACTCCGTCAGAAAACAGGGTATCACAAAGCATCTCAGCCATTTCCTACAAAGAGAATTCGGTAACCAGTTGGGCAAACGTCTTTTACCTCTGATGAAAGAACATTATCGATTAGCATATATCCGCAAGCCGGAATTCATGGGAAATACTCGTGAAGAAGAGTATCACACCAACGATTATCGTATTATAAAAGATATGCCATGGAGCGAAAAATATATTGACACACGTTTAGCGGCCTATCAAAAATTGGAAGATGAGGTAGAAACTTGCTTTAATAAAGTTATTCCGGAACGTCAAGACGCCTATTTCCAATTAGTCAAATACCCTTTGCAGGCATCAGCGGAAATGAATAAAAAAATACTTTATGCTCAAAAAGCTCGCCACGGGCTGGAATCATGGTCAAAAAGTGATGCAGCATTTGATAGTATTGCTTCACTAACACGTATCTATAATATAGGTTTCCATAATAATAGTAAATGGCATAGAATGATGGATTTTCAACCTAGGCGTTTACCAGTATTTGAACCTGTAGATCATAAAGCTGCGACTTCTCCTATAATAAAAGAACGCAAGTACATTGCCAAATGGAATGGAGCAGACTGCACAAATGGGGATTACTCCCCCTGTGAAGGCCTCGGTTATGAAGAAAAAGCCATAACCATCCCGAAAAATAAGAGTGTAAACTATACATTTGACGCAATAAATACTGATTCTGTAGAGATTGAAGTACATTTACTTCCTTGTCATCCTATTGAAGGAAAGTCAATTCGCATTGCGCTTTCACTTGACGGGCAGCAGATTCCTGCAAGTAATTACGAAACATATGGGCGAAGTGAAATATGGAAAGAAAATGTATTAAGAAACAAAGCAATCTTACATTTCACCCTCCCACTTTCCCAAAATGAGAAACATTGTCTTCAAGTAAAAGCAATAGATAAAGGAGTCATTCTTGACCAACTATTTGTTTTTCCAAAAACACAATGATCCTCAAAAAAATTATGAATATCTCTTTTTCTATTTATCACTTATAAACAAACAGATTGAAGATATGGTTTTTTGTACAAAAACACAGGAATTGAAATCAAAATCCATTTGTTCTCTATTTTGATATTACGATCTTTGCATAATAATAAAAATAGATAGCGTAAAGATTCCAACCTATAATTTTTATATTAATGTTCAAGATAGAACATTAGTGCATTATTGAATAAATAAAATATGAATATACAATAAGAACATGATGAAATATTTACTATTCTTGTTGTTCCTCTTATTGAAAGCAGGAACAGCTACAGCTCAAAACAATTTAGTAGTCAACGGTATTCCATGGTTTGATGACAAGGGAAATATTGTCAATGCACATGGCGCTTGTATTGTGGAAGAAAATGGAAGATATTATCTTTTCGGAGAATGGAAATCGGACAAAAGTAACGCTTTCCCCGGCTTCTCATGTTATTCTTCGGATGATCTTGTAAACTGGAAATTCGAGAACATTGTCCTTAGAGTCCAACCCGAAGGCATCCTCAGTCCCAATCGCGTAGGTGAGCGTGTAAAAGTGATGAAATGCCCTAAGACGGGCGAGTATATCATGCTGATGCATGCCGATGATATGGGATACAAGGACCCTTATATCGGTTTAGCCACCTGCAAAACGATTGCAGGTGACTATCAGTTGCAGGGACCGTTGCTCTATAAGGGACAACCTGTAAAACGCTGGGATATGGGAACCTTTCAGGACACCGATGGAAAAGGATATTTACTGATTCATCATGGCCCTATTTATCGGTTAAGCGATGATTACCGTTCGATAGAGGCTGAAGTGGCCCACATTAAAGGCATGGGCGAATCACCGGCCATGTTCAAAAAGAATGGTGTCTATTTTATGCTTACCTCAAACCTGACCAGTTGGGAGAAAAATGACAACTTCTATTTTACGGCTCCCCAGATAGAAGGTCCTTGGACGAAACAAGGACTGTTCTGCCCGGAAGGCAAGCTGACCTACAATTCGCAAAGTACATTTGTATTCCCGTTGAAATGCGGTAACGATACCATACCTATGTTTATGGGGGATCGTTGGTCTTATCCGCATCAGGCCTCAGCCGCCACATATGTATGGATGCCTTTACAAGTGGATGGAACAAAAATATCCATCCCTGAATATTGGCAGGCATGGGACATCAGGAAGCTAAAACCGGCAGACGCTCTGAACAAAGGGAAAAAGTTGTACGGGGCATGGAAGTCCAATCAAAAAGGAGACGTGTTGGAGATAGCGTTCAAAGGAACTCATGCCGCTATTGTTGGAGAAACAAACCCTCATGGCGGATATGCCAAAGTAAGTGTATTAAATGCCGAGAAAGATACTGTATATTCTTCATTGGTAGATTTCTACAGCAAGTATCCGGAAAAAGCAATTCGAATTATAACACCGAAAATGTCGAAGGCAAATTATACCTTACAGGTTGAAGTAACAGGAATACGACCGGTATGGACAGACAAGACTAAAACAATCTATGGAAGTGACGACACTTTCGTAACGATAGACAATGTCTATCACTTTTGAGCTATTCCATATCTTATGCAAAAGGGCTGAGATACAGAATTAACCATGCAAAAGACAGAAGAAATGTAACACTGGAAAATTTGAAGTATAATAATTGCTAATATATTAAATAACGATGAGAAATATTATAATAACGCGCAGTTTCATATTTCTAAACAGAAAAATAAAAAGATTACTTTTACTGTTAGTTACTATTTTTTTGTGTGCAAGAATGATGGGAGAAACGATTATTCCGGATTCCATTTCCAATCCCATTCGCACGGGATTCCATCCAGATCCTTCCATCTGCCGGGTAGGAGAAGATTATTATTTAGTCACTTCATCATTCACATGGTTTCCCGGACTTCCTATTTATCACAGCCGTGACCTGACTAACTGGTCGCTTATCGGTCATGCATTAACCAATCCCAAGGCTATCGACTTTAACGGTATGACGGATAATGACGGCATCT
>OMAZ01000557.1_pt1 | contig 17003 bp, 14 predicted proteins | sample 1674131 | NCBI WGS metagenome assembly OMAZ01 (sample SAMEA103958147, study PRJEB25191) | human gut metagenome | biome: human-associated habitat [ENVO:00009003]; feature: intestine environment [ENVO:2100002]; material: feces | place: Germany | collected 2013/2015 | reverse complement strand
CCTTCTACGCCTCCGTGGAGTGCCGGGAGCGCGGCTTAGATCCTCTGGACACAAATCTCGTCGTTGCGGATGAGAGCCGGACGGACAAGACCATCTGCCTTGCCGTCACGCCCTCCCTCAAAAGCTACGGCATTTCCGGACGCGGGCGGCTGTTTGAAGTCAAGCAGCGCGTGAAGGAAGCAAATGCCGGACGGCAGCACGACGCACCGGGACGCAGACTGGAAGGCTCGTCGCACTTCTTCTCAGAGCTGCAAGCAGATCCGTCTCTGGCGATTGACTTCATCATCGCGCCGCCTCGGATGGCGTACTACATGGAGTACAGCACCCGCATCTATCAGGTCTACCTCAAGTATATCGCGCCGGAGGACATCGTAGTCTACTCCATCGACGAGGTGTTCATGGACGTGACGGACTACCTGAATACTTACAAGCTCTCGGCACATGACCTCGCCATGAAGATCATCCTCGATGTGCTTGAAACAACCGGCATCACAGCAACCGCAGGAATTGGCACGAACCTCTTTCTCTGCAAAGTGGCAATGGACATTGTAGCGAAGCACATCCCCGCCGACAAAAACGGCGTCCGAATAGCCGAACTGGATGAAATGAAGTTCCGGCGTGAGCTTTGGGCGCACCAGCCTCTCACGGATTTCTGGCGCGTGGGTCGAGGTATTGCCAAGAAACTTGAGCAGAATGGGATGTTCACAATGGGCGATGTTGCCCTCTGTTCAGAGCGGAACGAGGACTTGCTTTACAAGCTGTTCGGCAAGAATGCGGAATTGCTCATCGACCATGCGTGGGGCTGGGAGCCTACGACCATTGAAGCGATCAAGGCATACCGTCCCAGCTCCAACAGCCTCAGTTCCGGTCAGGTATTGCACTGTCCCTATGAGCCGCAGAAGGCGAAGCTGGTTGTCCGGGAAATGACGGACTTGCTTGTGCTGGACTTGGTGGACAAGGGGCTTGTCACCGATCAGATGGTTCTCACAGTTGGCTACGACATTGAGAACCTGACCGATCCTGCACGACGGGCAAAGTATCACGGCGCGGTGGGGAAAGACCCCTACGGTCGGGAGATTCCCAAACAGGCGCACGGCTCTATTAACCTCGACGGTCACACATCCTCTACCCGCAAAATAATGTGTGCTGTGTCAGAGCTGTTTGACCGGATCGTGGACAAGAATCTGCTTGTCCGCCGTATGTATGTTGTAGCAAATCATGTCCTGCCGGAAGCGGACGCGCCGAAGAAAAATGACGGTGCTGTCCAGCTTGACCTTTTCACTGACTATGCTGCCGAAGAGGAAAAACAGAAAGCCGAGGACGCCGCCTTGGAACGTGAGCGGAAAATACAAGCCGCCACGCTTGCAATCAAAAAGAAGTACGGAAAGAACGCCATCCTCAAGGCGATGAATCTTGAAGAAGGCGCAACCGCGAAAGACCGCAATGCGCAGATTGGAGGGCATAAGGCGTGAACGGAAAATACGACGAGATCATGGGACTTCCTCATCATGTTTCCAAAACGCGACCACAAATGCCGATGTCAGATCGTGCAGCGCAGTTTGCACCCTTTGCCGCCCTCACCGGCTATGATTCTGCAATCAAGGAAACCGGACGTCTGACCGACGAAAGGATTGAGCTTGATGAGGGAGCCTTGACCGCTTTGAACATGAGGTATCAGCTTCTCATGGATGCCCTTGATGAAGAGCCGGAGGTTGAAATAACCTACTTCAAACCTGATGAGCGCAAAGCTGGCGGTGCGTATGTAACTGCAACCGGCGCAGTCATAAAGGTTGATGACTTTGAGCGCCTAATTACCATGCAGGACGGCACGAAGATTCCGATGGATGACATCCTAAGCATTGACGGAGAGCTGTTCTTATCCTTAGAATAATGTCGCTTGCCATGCGACCAAATGAAGTGAATACCGAAGTACAATATGACTGTAAGGTGAGACACCAAGCAGTCATTTTTTTATATACGGAGGTACAAAACATGAGAAAGAACATGACGGAGATCGTATTCATCCTTGATCGCAGCGGCTCTATGAGCGGACTGGAAAAAGACACCATCGGAGGATTCAACTCCATGATTGAAAAGCAGAAAAAAGAGAATGGCGAGGCATTGATCTCTACCGTTCTCTTTGACAACGTGAGCGAGGTTATCCATGACCGTGTGCCGGTTCAGAAGGTGGATCCGATGACCGACAGGGACTATTCCGTTCGCGGATGTACTGCCCTTCTGGATGCTATCGGCGGAGCAATTCATCACATTGGGAATGTCCACAAGTACGCAAGAAATGAGGATGTCCCTGAACATACGCTGTTCGTCATCACAACGGACGGCATGGAGAATGCAAGCCGCCGTTATGACAGCGAGACAGTTAAGAAAATGATCGAGCGGCAGAAGGAAAAGTACGGCTGGGAGTTTCTATTCCTCGGCGCAAATATTGACGCAGTTGAAACGGCAAAGCACTTCGGTATTGGAGCAGACCGAGCGGTCAATTATCACTCTGACCATAAGGGAACGCAGCTCAACTATGAGGTTCTGAGCGAAGCGGTTTCTGCTGTCCGTTGCAGCGTACCACTGGGTACGAATTGGAAAAAGCGTATTGATGAGGACTTTAATTCCAGAAAGGACGGGAGAAAGCAATGAGAACGATCACCGTAAAAGGGACAGGCAATGTCTCCGCAAGACCGGATTACATCATCCTCTCCTTGAACATTGAAACCTTATCTAAAACCTATGACCGTGCAATGTCGGAAGCTACCGAGAGAATCGAAAGACTGCAAGGTGCCGCAGTCTGCGTTGGGTATCACAAAGAAGACTTGAAAACCACGAGCTTTGATGTCCAGACAAGGTACGAGAACGTCAAGGATCGGCAAGGAAATTACAAGCGAGAGTTTGTCGGATATGCTTGCAGCTATCGCTTGAAACTTGCATTTGACTTTGACAGCAAACAGCTTGCAAAGATCATTTCTGCGATTGCGGATTGCGGTGCAAAGCCGGAACTCAGTATCGCATTCACTGTAAGAAACCCATCAGCGGTCAGCGAAAAGCTGCTGATCAGCGCGACGGAGAACGCCAGAGCGAAGGCGGAGATTCTTTGCAAAGCATCAGGCAGTACGCTTGGGCAGTTGCTCAACATCGACTACAACTGGGGCGAACTCAATGTTTTTTCCAGAACAAGCTACGATGTTGAAGACTGCATTCAGCCTCTCATGGCGATGAGCAAGTGCGCCGCACCTGAGATTGAGCCGGTTGATATTGATGTGACAGACACAGTGGCTTTCACATGGGAAATCCAATGATTTTTTGACTTTTTTGAAATCCGGTACTCAACAAACGCCCTTTTTGTGTCCGTTGTAAAGTGAAGGGACATTTCACGGAGGAATCTTCGGGGAATACGATTTTGGGAGATTAGCAAGCAAATCCGGTGAGTACCCACCGGAGAAAAATCAGTTAAGGGGACCCTGCCCTTAACATTAGATTTTTGCTTGTTGGGATAGTCCCAAACCCTTCTAATCTTTACGACGGAGGGCGCAGCATGGTACGAAGAACACGAGACATTCAGAAGAAGATTTGGCTGACACCACAGGAAGAACGAACGATTGCAAAGAAGATGGAAATGATCGGCACGGAGAACTTCGGTGCGTATGCAAGGAAGATGCTGATTGACGGCTACATCATTGTCGTAGACTACACAGAGCAGAAAAAGCTCGCCGCCGAAATCAACAAGATCGGCGTGAACATCAATACCGTCTGCCGCAGGATCAACTCGACGGGACGATTCTATCAGGACGATATTGACGAGCTGAAAGAAAAGATGGACGCGGTATGGCAGTTACTAAAATCAAAGCAATCCGAGGAACTTTGAGCAAGGCAATCGCGTACATTCTGAATCCCGAAAAGACCGACGAGAAGCTGCTGGTCTCGTCCTACGGCTGTGCCAGCGAGACCGCAGCGCGGGAATTTGAATGGACGCGGAAAATAGCCGAGCAAAAAGGGATGAATCCGGTCAGGATCATAGCCCGTCATGTGATCCAGTCCTTTGAAATCGGAGAGGTCACGCCGGAGCTTGCCCACGAGATCGGCAAGCAGTTCGCAGATGAAATCCTCGAAGGAAAATATGAGTATGTGCTGACCACTCACATTGACAAAGACCATGTTCATAACCACCTGATTTTCAATGCGGTTGACTTCGTGGACTACCACGCATACAAGAGCTACAAGCGGATTTACTACGATATGCGCGAGGTCAGCGACCGGCTCTGTAAGGAAAACGGTCTCTCTGTTATCCCGCCCTCTCAGAACAAAGGCATGGGCTACAAGGAGTACACCGAAGCCAAGCGCGGCACGAGCTGGAAGCAAAAGCTCAAGCAGACCATCGACCGGCTTGTCATTACAGCCAAGGACTACGATGACTTTCTGCGGCTCATGCAGGAAGCCGGTTATGAAATCAAGACCGGCAAATATATCTCCTTCCGCGCTGAAGGTCAGGAGCGGTTTACCCGGTCTAAAACCATCGGAGAGAACTACACCGAGGAACGCATCAAGGAGCGGATTGCCGGACGGACGCCCCGAAAAAGTCAGAGACAGACCACGCCGAAGGGCATCTCTCTCATCGGAGATATTCAGGAGCGGATCAGGCTTATCGACAGCAAGGGTTACGAGCATAAAGCAAAGCTCACTATCCTCAAGGAAGCGGCACGGACGCTCAACTATCTCACGGACAACAACTTGCTCCAATACGCCGATCTTGAGAAGAAGGTCGAGGATGTTCACAGCTCCTATGATCGTACCGGCAAGGAACTGAAAGTCGTTGAAGCACGTCTGCGGGAAGTCCAGCCGCTTATTAAAAACATCTCCAACTACCAGCGCCTAAAACCCGTATATGACGCCTTCCAGAAGGCGAAAGACAAGCCGAGCTTCAAGGCAAAGCATGAAGCCGAACTTGTGATCTTTGAGGCGGCGCGGAGTACGCTGCTTGCCATGCAGGGCGATGAAAAACTGCCGAGCTTGAAGACACTGCAAGCGGAACAGCAGCGACTTCTTGACGAGCAGCAGCGACTCTATGATGAACGTGCGAAGCTCAAAAAAGAAGTAAAGCAAATAGAGACAATCAAGTCTAATGTTGATACGTTTCTCGCTCCTTCTGCTGACCATGACCGTGATCATCTGCGCGGCACACAGCGCGAATAATCTCTTCAAAAGCAGGGCATCTTCTGTTGACCGGAGATGCCCTGCATCCTTGAGAGAAGGTTCGAGAAGTTGAAACTTTTTCTTTAATTTCTGCATCAACGGATTGCTTTTGAGAATGAAATCCGGTATAATATTATAAGCGATGTTGAATGCAAGCAAGCGAAAGGATGGTTGCCGTGCGCATAAGCTATAAGAAACTATGGATGCTTCTTCTGGAACGCGACATAAAGAGGGCTTCTCTACGACATGAAGTAGGGTTGTCTGCCGGAACATGGACAAAACTGAATAAGGGGGAAGAAGTGTCCCTCTCTATTTTGCTGCGCATTTGTGATTACTTGAACTGTGACATCGGAGATATATGTGAGGCTGTGCGAACGGACAAGAACTAAGTCCGGTTTTTCGTACAGCTCTTTTTGTAGGATAGTAAGTGTGAAACTATAACTTTGGAGGTTGCTGAAATGGCTGAGAATAACACAAGCAATATCGGCTTTGAAAAACAAATCTGGGACGCGGCTTGCGTCTTACGCGGGAACATCGACGCATCCGAATATAAGTCGGTCGTTCTCGGACTGATTTTTCTGAAATACATTTCGGATCGCTTCGAGGCAAAGTACAAGGAACTGGTTGAAGAAGGCGATGGATTTGAAGAAGACCAGGACGAATACACTGCCGAAAACATCTTCTTTGTCCCTGAGAATGCACGATGGAGCGCGATTGCTGCTGCCGCTCACACGCCGGAAATTGGCACGGTGATTGATGATGCAATGCGCAGTATTGAGAAAGAAAACAAGCGTCTCAAAGATATTCTTCCTAAGAACTTCGCCCGTCCAGAGCTGGACAAGCGGCGTCTTGGTGAAGTGGTTGATCTCTTCACCAATATTCAGATGATCGAGCATGGAAACAGCAAGGACATTCTTGGTCGCACATACGAATATTGCCTCTCCAAGTTTGCCGAGCAAGAAGGCAAACTTGCTGGTGAGTTCTATACTCCCTCTTGTGTTGTGCGTACCCTTGTTGAGGTGTTGCAGCCGTTTAATGGACGTGTTTATGACCCGTGCTGCGGCTCTGGCGGTATGTTCGTTCAGTCCGCAAAGTTTATCGAAAATCACGGCGGCAACATCAACAAGATTTCCGTCTTCGGTCAGGACTCTAACCCGACCACATGGAAGATGGCGCAGATGAATCTTGCCATTCGCGGTATTGAAGCCGACCTCGGCAAGTTTAATGCGGACACGTTCTTTAACGATTGCCACCCTCAGCTCAAGGCAGACTTCATTATGGCAAATCCGCCCTTCAATCTCTCCGGCTGGGGTGCAGATAAACTCGTTGATGATGTCCGTTGGCAGTATGGTACGCCTCCTGCTGGCAACGCCAACTTTGCATGGTTGCAGCACATGATCTGGCATCTCGCCCCGAATGGACGTATCGGTATGGTGCTTGCAAATGGTTCGCTTTCCTCGCAGTCCGGCGGTGAAGGCGAAATCCGCAAAAACATTATCAACGCTGACCTTGTGGACTGTATCGTCGCAATGCCGACGCAGTTATTCTACACGACGCAGATTCCGGTATCACTTTGGTTCCTTGCAAAGAACAAGAAGCAGAAGGGCAAGACGCTATTCATCGACGCACGGAAGCTCGGCACTATGGTTACGCGGAAGCTGCGTGAGCTGACGGATGAAGACATCAAGAAAATCGCTGACACCTACAACGCCTTTGTTGAAGGAACACTTGAAGATGAAAAGGGCTTCTGTGCGGTTGTTACTACGCAGGACATTGCAAAGCAGGATTACATTCTCACTCCGGGACGCTATGTTGGCATTGAGGAACAGGAAGATGACGGTGAGCCGTTTGAAGAGAAAATGGGACGCCTGACTTCTGAACTGTCTGAGCTTTTCACTAAGTCTCATGAACTTGAAGCTCAGATCAAAGAACGACTGGGGGCGATTGGATATGACATCTGAGTGGCATGAGGTACCGTTAAGAGAGCTGGTTGGGTATATTTCCAAAGGAATTGCTCCTTCGTATGCAGAAGAAGCATCCGAGACAACCATTAGAGTTCTCAATCAAAAGTGCAATCGGAATTTCCGAATAAGCTATGGAGATTCAAGGTTGCATGATACCCTGAAAAAGAAAGTCCCTCCTGAACGATATGTCAAACCTGATGATATTCTGATCAATTCGACAGGCGCGGGAACTGCTGGGAGAATTGCGCAAATTGAAGATGTTCCATCCGCAACTACAATAGACGGACACATGATCCTTATCCGTTCAAACAGAAAGGTAACGCAGAAGTTCCTTGGTTATGCTCTTAAAGCGCACCAATGGGAAGTCTTGCAGTTGGATGAAGGCTCTACGGGACAAACTGAACTAAACCGTGACCGCCTGTTAGATGAAATTATGATCAACTACCCCGTGTCATTTGATGAGCAGAACGCCATCGTAGGCACACTTGAATCTATTGATAGGAAGTTGATTGTAAACGAACAGCTAAACGATAATTTAGAGCAGCAAGCTCAGGCAATATATCATGAGCGTTTCGAGACTATTTCGCCTAATGATTTGCCTTCCGAGTGGCGTATTGTAACTCTTGGGGAGGTTGCGACGATCTCAAGTAAGAGTTTCAACCCACTGAAAGAGCCTGAGATACTGCTTGAGCATTATAGCATTCCAGCTTTTGATGAGGCGAGGTTTCCGGTCTTTGAGCTATCCACGTCCATCAAGAGCAATAAATTCATCATTGATGCCTCGTGCTTCATGATCTCAAAACTCAACCCAACAACGAAGCGTGTTTGGAAGCCGTATTGTCTGACCGGGAATGCAGTATGCTCTACGGAGTTCATCGTCTATAAAGCAAAAGATAAGACTATTACAGATTTTCTGTACTCAGTCATAGATAGCAATTCCTTTTCCGACTTTATGTGTAGTCATGTTACTGGCTCAACGGGCAGTAGACAAAGAACAACACCGTCGGACACGCTCTCTTATGAGTTAATTCTTCCTTCGGAGGACGAGCTGGCAAAGTTTCAATCTCTCGTTTCACCGATGTACGCGCAAATACGAATTAACGCCATCGAAAACGATAGACTCAAGCGACTTAGGGATAGTCTCTTGCCCAAACTGATGTCCGGCGAGATTGATGTCTCCACCATCCAGCTCTAAGCCGCTAAATTATCGTTTATCTCATTATTCAGCGCGATTTTCTGGTCAAGAACACAGAGAAACGAGGTGATTTTCTTTTGCTCTTCCAGCGGCGGGACATTCAAGACGAGATCATCGAGTACACTTTGTTGAACCCGTTGCCTTCCTGACGATCCGACCATTGATTTAATTGCAATATTGCGAAACCACGGGCTTGTGGCGAGATAGTATATAAACTGTGGATCACTTATACCTTCTCTTGCTCTCATTACTATAAACTCAGTCGATCCAAAGGCGACCTCATCTTTCCCAAGAATATCAACAAAAGCTGTCTTACCATTTTCAAGGCAAGGTGTTATTCTCGCCATAATCGTATCGCCATTACGGAACTTGGAACCGCCCGAAAACGATGCTTTTTCAGAATCAGGTATTTTCTTTGTAAAAGGTTGTAGCTTGTCCATTGCAACCTTCGTGGCGATTGTGCCTTTCTTTATACTCATTCGCGGGTTAAACTCAATAAAGTCCGTTGCCCGTATTTCAGTCCATTGCTCCACTTGCTTCACCATCCTATCCGATGTACTTTCTGTGTGCCAGCTTCACATTTTGCTGCTTCACCATTGCATAGTGCATGGTCGTATCGATCTTCTGATGCCCTAAGAGCTGCTGGACTTGCTCTATGGGCATTCCCTTATCTATGGCTGAGGTAGCCAGCGTCCGCCGGAATTTGTGTGGGTGTACTTTGGGCAAACTCAAGCGTTTTCCCAGCTCTCGAAGCCGCGTCTCCACACCCCCGATCATCAGCCGGTCGTGCGGGGCTTTCAGCGAGACAAACAGTGCAGGGTTCGCATCTGTGCGCTCGTTGAGGTAGTTCTGCAAATGTATTTTGGTTCTTGCATCGAAGTACACAAGACGCTCCTTGTTGCCTTTACCGATCACAACGCATTCCCGCTCGTTGAAATCAATGTCTTCTCGGTTCAGCATGACCATCTCTCCAACACGCATTCCAGAGGAAGTGAGTAGGTCAATGATTGCTAAATCCCTTGTAGTTGTGCAGCTATCCCGCATTAGCTCTAACGCCTCGTCCGTGTAGGTGTCTTTGACCACCTTGGCTGTCTTTACCTTGTGAATCCGGCGTACCGGACTTTTCAAGATGAAGTCTTCGTCCTCAAGCCATGAGAAGAAGCTGGACAGTATGCGCCGGATGTTATCAATCGTTACCTTGCTGGACCTGCGTTGCGTCTGGTAGGTAGTCAGGTATTTGCGAAGGTCTTCCGTTGTTACCTGATTAGCCTTTTTGGCTATGGCAGACAGCATGGATTCAATCGTCTTCCGGTAATACTTCAAGGTTTTCTCGGAACAGCCTTCAATGCGCTTGGCAGTAATGAACGCTTCGACGGCATCCCGTTCTTCCTGCTTTGGGGTGGTATCTTCATAACTTACGCTCACGCCTCGTAGTGTCTCAGTCAAAGCATCACCCAACTGCAATAGTTGTTCGTTGTTGAGATACGGCAGCATTTTACGCTGTATCTCTTGGATAAGTTGTTCTTTCATCGTCGTTCTCCTTTGTATTTAAGAGAACGATGAACAGTGGCAGTTCCTTTGAAGTGACTCTCGCCACTGATGAGAGTTAATAGGGCGGTAAACGATAATTTAGCAGCTTAGAGCTGAATGTCGGTGACATCAATCTCGCCGCTCATCAGCTTTGGTAACAGCGAATCTCTCAGTGCAGTCAAACGCTCATTTTCAAGAAGGTTATTCTCGATTTGAGGTATAACAGACCAAGCAAAATCAGCAAATGCTTGAAGTGATTGCTCATTTGCGAGCGGGATTTCAAACGCGGCAATCATCTTTGTTGTTAAGCTGCCTCGAATACTACTTGAATCTGAGATTGCACGAAGTTCGTCGTATCTGTTGACCAGATTCCAAAACAAATACGGCAAAATATTCCTCTCAGATTTAATGACGATTACGGATTGATTGACATAAGTATCAATTAAGAGCATGGAGATCTGACCTCTCGTGAAACCTTGACCGGCAGATGCCATAACAATATCGTATTTTGTAGCCAGTTTGGTAGATGAATTGTCAATGCCTGCTTGCGTAATGGTCTTCTCTGTCGAGATCACAAAACGATTCCGCGTTTCGCCGGACGAAAACCATCCAAATGTGCCATTCCAATAAGCTGCATTTGATGTCATGGGGGTCCCTCCGCTGTATATGCGTTCAGCATAGTTGCCAACGGTAGTCATCTCGCAATCACTTTCCTTGAAAAGCGATGTGTAGTAGGCGTTGACCATCTCATATAAATTATCGTTTATCTTCTGATTGACTGCAATTTTCTTGTCAAACAAGTATAAACTCTCAACTATCCGCTCTTGAACTGTGATGGATGGAAGGAACAGTGTAACTGCATTCAAGTTGGCTTGGCTGAGTTTTGGTTGTGCCGATCCTGTAACATATCCAGACAAATCCATACTGTTTAACAAGTAACAAAGATAGCGAGTATTACACAGCTCGTTTCCTTGAACAATATGGGCATGGTTATTTACCCAGAATTGGCCCTCAACTACTTGCGCGATATTTTGTTTTTTTGATTTTAAGTTTTCTCCATCCTCTGCAATCAGAAGGTATGTCCCGTCGAAGATGAAATCGTCAATGTGATCAATTACTCCTTGCGCACCATAATAGCGAAAATTACCTTGTCTTTTTTTTCGCTGTGCGCCAGAAAGCGGAATCCTTTTCTTATCAAAGTTAATAGTAACTTCGTCAAATCGGTATTCTTTAAGCTCCATATTTGCGCCCCTATCCGATGTATTTTCTATGTGCCAGCTTTACATTTTGTTGTTTCACCATTGCATAGTGCATCGTCGTATCAATCTTCTGATGCCCTAAGAGTTGCTGGACTTGCTCTATGGGCATTCCCTTATCTATGGCTGAGGTAGCCAGCGTCCGCCGGAATTTGTGTGGGTGTACTTTGGGCAAACTCAAGCGTTTTCCCAGCTCTCGAAGCCGCGTCTCCACACCCCCGATCATCAGCCGGTCGTGCGGGGCTTTCAGCGAGACAAACAGTGCAGGGTTCGCATCTGTGCGCTCGTTGAGGTAGTTCTGCAAATGTATTTTGGTTCTTGCATCGAAGTACACAAGACGCTCCTTGTTGCCTTTACCGATCACAACGCATTCCCGCTCGTTGAAATCAATGTCTTCTCGGTTCAGCATGACCATCTCTCCAACACGCATTCCAGAGGAAGTGAGTAGGTCAATGATTGCTAAATCCCTTGTAGTTGTGCAGCTATCCCGCATTAGCTCTAACGCCTCGTCCGTGTAGGTGTCTTTGACCACCTTGGCTGTCTTTACCTTGTGAATCCGGCGTACCGGACTTTTCAAGATGAAGTCTTCGTCCTCAAGCCATGAGAAGAAGCTGGACAGTATGCGCCGGATGTTATCAATCGTTACCTTGCTGGACCTGCGTTGCGTCTGGTAGGTAGTCAGGTATTTGCGAAGGTCTTCCGTTGTTACCTGATTAGCCTTTTTGGCTATGGCAGACAGCATGGATTCAATCGTCTTCCGGTAATACTTCAAGGTTTTCTCGGAACAGCCTTCAATGCGCTTGGCAGTAATGAACGCTTCGACGGCATCCCGTTCTTCCTGCTTTGGGGTGGTATCTTCATAACTTACGCTCACGCCTCGTAGTGTCTCAGTCAAAGCATCACCCAACTGCAATAGTTGTTCGTTGTTGAGATACGGCAGCATTTTACGCTGTATCTCTTGGATAAGTTGTTCTTTCATCGTCGTTCTCCTTTGTATTTAAGAGAACGATGAACAGTGGCAGTTCCTTTGAAGTGACTCTCGCCACTGATGAGAGTGAATAAGGCGGTAAACGATAATTTAGCAGCTTAGAGCTTGATGTCAGAGACATCAATTTCACCGCTCATCAGTTTGGGCAAGAGACTATCCCGGATAGATTGTAAGCGGCAGATTTCCTCATAATTAGTCCGAATGAGGTTATCCATTGGCCGAACAGTAGCCTCAAACTTTGCGATTTCTTCTGCTGATGGGATATTGACTGGCAGATTACTCAATCCATCCCGGTTTATGGAGCCGAAAACAGTACCTTCGCCGTTGAAAACATCAAGTTGCGGCTTGAGCGCAAACATTGTGTATAGCATAAAAGAGCTGTCCCCGGTCTTGCTGTGGATCGCACCTAATCCCCGTCCAATGCAGCACTTTTCATAAGCTACATTCAAATCGCCAACAGGTGCGCGAACACTGAGCAACACATCTCCGGGTTCTGCCATGCGCTTAGGCTCAGTTGTAAATAAGCGACGGGTTGGAAAACGAAATCCAAATTCGGCTCGACCTTGATAGAATATTTCGCCAACGGATTCTTCGTTATAACTGCTACCGCTCGGAGATTGTCCCATTGTAATTGTTGCAATATCACTCAAAGTTCCTGATACCATGTCTGCATCGGGATTGTTGAGGAACATTTCTTCATATAGCGACTTCGCTTGCTGCTGTAAATTATCGTTTATCTTCGTGTTTGCCTGAATGCGCTGATCCAAAATGCTTAGAACAGCGGTAATCTGTTTTTGCACTTCAAGGGATGGGTACGATATTGGCATCCGCTTAAAGTCTTTCAAAATGATTCGCGGAATTGCGGAACCTGACCCATAATTATCACGGACATCCTGTTTGAAACCAGGAGTTCGTAGGGTATAGTATAAAAACTCTGGCTGAATTTCTTCCTTATTGCACCGCAAAATTGCAATAGACGATAGCAATGCTGGTCTTTCCGGCTGACGGTAGATAATAATGTCTTCAAAGTATCTTGCTCCGTCCTTGCCTATCAAAATATCGCCCTGCTCAGGGACACAGCCATTTCTTTTCAGCGTTTCATAGTCATCACTACTGATTCTACGGCATGAAGTGAAATCAAATCCGTATTCTGTAAAATCTTTGACTGACACCATATACTCGCCGCTTTCAACGCTCTTGGGGCTGGAATGCGAGCCATCAGTCACAAGTGAGCACGCAGCACCGATTGTTGAAGTCTTCCATTCAGATTTCATACCCAATCGCCCCCAGTCTCTCCTTGATCTCGGCTTCAAGCTCGTGGGATTTTGCAAACAGCTCCGATAGCTCAGAGGTCAACCGGCTCATCTTTTCCTCGAACGGTTCGCCGTCATCTTCCTGTTCTTCGATGCCAACATAGCGCCCCGGCGTGAGAATATAATCCTGCTTGGCAATATCCTGAGTAGTAACAACAGCACAGAAGCCTTTTTCATCTTCAAGAGTGCCGTCAACAAATGCGTTGTAGGTGTCCGCGATCCTCTGGATGTCCACATCGGTCAGCTCGCGCAGCTTTCGTGTGACCATCGTGCCGAGCTTTCTTGCGTCGATGAACAGCGTCTTGCCCTTTTGCTTTTTGTTCTTGGCGAGAAACCAGAGCGACACCGGAATCTGTGTTGTGTAGAAGAGCTGAGACGGCATAGCAACAATGCAGTCCACAAGGTCAGCGTTGATGATGTTCTTGCGGATCTCGCCCTCACCGCCAGACTGAGAGGACAGCGAGCCGTTCGCAAGCACCATGCCAATTCGTCCATTCGGCGCGAGATGCCAGATCATGTGCTGCAACCAAGCAAAGTTGGCGTTGTTGGCCGGAGGCGTTCCGTATTGCCAGCGCACATCATCAAGCAGCTTATCTTGTCCCCAGCCGGAAAGGTTGAAGGGCGGATTTGCCATAATGAAATCTGCCTTGAGCTGCGGGTGGCAGTCATTGAAGAAAGTGTCCGCATTAAACTTGCCGAGGTCGGCTTCAATTCCTCGTATGGCCAGATTCATCTGCGCCATTTTCCAAGTGGTCGGGTTGGAGTCCTGACCAAAAACGGAAATCCGATTGATGTTTCCGCCGTGGTTCTCTACAAACTTTGCGGACTGTACAAACATACCGCCAGAACCGCAACAAGGATCGTAAACTCGACCATTGAACGGCTGCAAAACTTCAACCAGAGTACGTACTACGCAGGAGGGAGTATAAAACTCCCCGGCCAGCTTACCTTCCTGCTCGGCAAATTTAGATAAGCAGTATTCGTAGGTGCGCCCCAGGATATCCTTGCTATCCCCATGCTCGATCATCTGAATGTTGGTGAATAGATCAACCACTTCCCCTAAGCGACGCTTGTCCAGTTCCGGCCGGGCAAAATTCTTGGGAAGGATATCTTTGAGGCGCTTGTTCTCCTTCTCAATACTGCGCATTGCCTCATCAATTACTGTTCCGATTTCCGGTGTGTGCGCTGAGCTGGCAATGACACCCCAGCGGGCATTCTCTGGCACAAAAAAGATGTTTTCCGAGATGTACTCATCGATGTCCTCTTCGAATCCATCGCCTTCATCAACCAGTTCCCTATACTTTGCCTCAAATCGATCCGAGATATATTTTAAAAAAATCAATCCCAGAACAACAGACTTGTACTCAGAAGCATCGATATTCCCCCGCAACACACAGGCGGCATCCCAAATTTGCTTTTCAAACCCAATATTGCTCGTAGTTTTATCGGCCATATTAAAACCTCCGTGTAAGTATAATCCCCATTAAAGCAGAAAAGCTGTACGAAAAATGGAAGGAATTAGTCCTCTCGCACAGCTTCGCAGATGTCACCTATATCGCAGTTCAAATAATCGCAAATGCGCAGGAGGACCGAGAGGGAGACATCTTCCCCCTTGTTGAGCTTGCACATCGTTCCAGAGGAAAGATTCACATCCCGCTTTAAGGTCGGCCGACTTATATCTCTCTCAATAAGCTGAACCCACAATCTTTTATAGGAAATTTTTCTCACAGCAACATTCCTCGCATTTCTGTTGTGACAAATTGCTTACTTTGTTTTTTAGTATAGCATACCGGTGTGACAGACACAATCATATGCTTTTAAAACGAAAAGGAAAAGTCGCGTATATAGAGAATTACTTACTGTTTGGATTACACGGTGGAAGGAATATTGCAAATTTCAGTGTGATACACTGTATAGGCATGCAGTGAGAGATAGTTCTTTTCTCTGTACTAAATCTCAGTTAGAGAGAGTCCTTCTGGGAGGTCCATGTTGAACCGCCCCTGGGTCCACCAAACGGGCGCAGTTCCCCCTTGGCGTGGAGATCTCATAATTTGCATTTTTAGAAAGTGGTTTGTACTACATTTTGGTACAAACCACTTTTCGTTATTTCACAGTATAGAGATTGGAGGTGCTGCTCCCGTTCGGTCTTTGGCGGGAAGCCTTTTTCAGATATCCGTGCTGCTCCAGATCGTGCAGCGCCCGCTTGACCGTGGAACGGGACAGCTTCATATCCGAGGCAATGGTCTTGATGCCCGGCCAGCACTTTCCCTCGCCATCCGAGCGGTCCCGCAGGTACATATAGACCGCCATTGCTCTGGAGGGCAGCTCAGTGTCGGCATAAATTGTTCCGAAGTAACTCATCGTTCCTCCTCTCCGAATGTCTTCATTTGCTTTCCTCTTTTTACAGCCCTCTCCTGAGCCGGAGCATGGGCGATGCCGCCCCGGCTGGATACCGCATAGCCGCGGCTTTCGTCCATCTCCTCCGGCTCACTGAGCTGCGGGAGATTCCGATCCAGATCCACCCGGTTGGCATAGGCCACCGCTCGGTTGGCTCTCTCCGGCACCACATACGGCTCCCCGAAGGTAATGCCCCAGTTTAAGAAGAGTTGGAGCCGGGTCCGCATGGGATGAGTGCCGGTTTTCATGACGATAAAGCTGCCCTTGGGAATGGATTTTAGCTCGTCGGGCGTCAGCAGGGCGCGCTCCATCATCTGCAGGCTCTGGCTGGGATCGTTCTTGCCACGGCTCACCGAGCCGGAGAGGACGGTGCGGCTGCCCAGGGCTTTGGACAGCACTTCGGCGGTCTGGCTGTTGGGTGCAAAGCCGCCGAAGATGGTGTCCTGGCAGTTGTCCTGAATGATCTCGCAGCCCTCTTTCCCGTAGTTTTTTTCGAGCTGCGCTAAGGACTGGATGATCGGCACGAGCGTTAACCGGCGAGAGCGTCCAGCGGAGAAAAGGGGCAGTATATCAAACGGGGGCATGGTGCCGAATTCGTCACAGAAAAGCACCACCCGGTTTTTCAGCTTGCCGCCGTTCTCATCGGCCACAGCGAACAGCTCCCGGCTCAGGTTCTGGATCATGAGACCGGCCATGAAGTTCTTGGTTGTGTCTTCTTCCGGCAGGATCAGAAAGATGGCAGACTTCTCCGAAGCAAACTTCTCAGCGTCAATGGCGCTGTCGAAGCACAGAATCTGCTCCAGCTCGCTGTCCAGAAAGGCATTCAAGCGGGACAGCACGGTGGACATGACGGAGGCCATTGCCTGCTCCGCACTATTGAGGGCGGCGCCGGCAAACCACCGCGCCTTGTGATCCGGCGGCAGTTTTGCCATCAGGAGTTGGAAGTGGCTCTTGCCTTTGACCCGGCTGGGCTCCAGAAGATCCTGTACCAGCTTGAATACGGATACGATATGGCGGCGCTCCTGGGGATGGTCCTTGTCAGGCGGAAGAAACTCGGCCAGCATCAGGATGACCGAGGTGAGAAGCCCTTCCGCCGCATCGTAGAAGAACGCATTCTGGCCGCGGTTGCTGTCATCGCCGTCTGGATTGACGATGGTCTTG
>OMAZ01000511.1_pt1 | contig 19210 bp, 19 predicted proteins | sample 1674131 | NCBI WGS metagenome assembly OMAZ01 (sample SAMEA103958147, study PRJEB25191) | human gut metagenome | biome: human-associated habitat [ENVO:00009003]; feature: intestine environment [ENVO:2100002]; material: feces | place: Germany | collected 2013/2015 | reverse complement strand
ATCCTCCGTGACGCGCTTGGAGTCCTTCATATCCTCGTAGCTTTTGTCGATAGTCACATAAACCTCTTGCTGGCGCTTTGTGCCGCTCCGGGCAGACTCCTTATCTGCTTTGAGCTTCTTTTCCGGGATCACCCTGAGCTGTTCCGCTTTTTCCCGGCGCTCCTCCGGAGATGCGCGGGCGACAGCCGCCACATCGGTTTCTCTGGGCTTAAACTTTCCGAGCAACAGGTCATTCTTGATGCCCGGAAGCACTTCTTCAGCGGCATCCACACCTTTTGCATACTGATCCGCTCGTTTAACATAGCTCTCACTTGTTCCTGTCTCTGAAGCAATTCGCTCTCTTGTTTTCTGTGCTGCAATCAAGTGGTCATTTTGACCACTTGATTCTGGCAGATTTGCCATGACAGGATAGGGACTGTGCCATTCGTTGAGGTGTCGGGCAATCTGATTTAGGTTGTTGCCGATTCTTCCGTACTCAGCGGTCAGCTTGCCTATGGCAGCGAGCAGATCGTCGCTGACCAATGTTGCCACGATGGTCGGCTTGATGGTCGCACCGGAGATTGCTTCACGGATGAACTCTGATTGATTCATGTCGTAAATCTCCAAGCGGCGGAGAAAGTCAGCGTGTTCTTCATCATCCAGACGGGTTTTTACGATGTGGCTTCGTTTCGGTGTGTTGTAGGTTTTTGTCATTCGGTTCCTCCTTCGTTTTTTGAAAATCGAAAATCGGCGTTAGCCGTATCGCTTCCGTTTTGCGGAACAGAGCAGGGTTTGGGGAAGGCACTTCCCAACAAGATTCCATGAGGGGCAAATTGAGCGATAAGCGAAATTTGGACTCATGGTAGAATCTTGCTCTACGCTACCCAGTCTTTTCGTTTTCGCCGATTTTTCAAGTTCACGCTTTCGGAGCTGAACTGTGTTTTGGAAAAATGACAAAACAAAAAGAGCCGATTACACAAAACATCAGAAATCGGCGGGAGCATGGCTCTCGCTTCAAAGTGATGTTCTATGTAATCGGCTCTGAAAATTCAAAGTCGGGTTCTGCTTCGTACAGCTCCCGCCAACAGAACCAAAGGCGTGGTGGAGCAGTTCGGCACTTCCGGTGTACCAATACCGTGTCGGACAAATCCGACTCTCATAAAATACGTTTGAACATTCTTATTCAGTTTTTATGTGTGGACAAACTTCCGTATAACTTGTGTAGTGCAGAACCGCATTAGAATAATGAACTGCACCGTTCACCGCATAAGAGTTGATATTTGTATAATCAGGTTGGTTCTTTGCGTTTCTGTTTGCAACATTTCCTTCAGCATCCAGCTTTACAAGTTTATCTTTGTATCCTTTGTATTCAATCAAAATCGGATAGTATTTCCCATCATTGGCTTGTAGGAGTAGCTTTGCATCAGGGCGATTGCCGCCCTTGCCGCCGTTCTTGGAAAAATAATCATTTAGGGCTTGATCGATTTCCGTGTTCAAGGACTCCTGCTCCAATTTATAATCCACTTTATATGATTTGAGCCAGCCATTCACCAAGTCGGCAATATTCGGTTCAACGGATTGTACTGTGTTTTTAGCCATTTTTATTTCTCCTCATCCGTAAATTCTAAAATATCGTCAACCCCACAACCAAGAGTTTTGTAAATCTTCTCAATACTATCGAGAGAAATATAATTGTCACGCTTGATACGGGTAATGATATTGGCACTAAAGCCGGCTTTCTCCATCAGTTCGGCATTGGTCATACCCTTGTCGATCAGCAAGTGAAATAACTTTTTGTATGTTACAGCCATAGCGAGTCCCTCCTTACATTAAGAATTATCATATCACGAAAGCGTGAGGAAATCAACAAAATGATACATTAGTAGTTGTTGAATGCTTCACATATATGCTATAATAAAATCACCCATTGGATAATTTATAAATGATATTCTGCGTTATTGACGTACTTTCAGTATGTATACTGCGTTTTCGAATAGAAAGAAGGAAGATTATGAGCATTTATCCTTGGATAGAGAAAATTGATTTTCAGAAATTTGCAATGCCGCTTGTTGTTAAAAGAGATAATGAATATTACCCTGGAATAGTCGAAAAACTTGATGACCTTGTTTTTGAATTAGAAAGATGCGGAGCTTCCGATAAAATTGTCCTTGCCGTTAAAGAATACCGTAAAAAGATTATTTCATCTATCATTCTGTACTATCAGGGAGATCTGGTTGATGCACAACTTATCGTGAACGAAATGCTTGATGAGTTTAATGATGCAGCTCCGGCAATTACGGATATTAACAGTAGTATTGCGTTCCCTGGCGGGGGACCAGATTATTCTGAGGTACAGTTTTTCCGAGCAAGATTGTCTGAGAATGTTGTTGAGTTCTCGTCAGAAGATATGCTGCATATTCCTTTCAACAAGCGTCACATTGTCAAAAGTGAACGATTTAGTATACCAGGATTGCCTTGTTTGTATTTGGGTAATTTATCTTACGCTTGTTGGGTGGAGATGGGATGTCCAGCGGATCATCGTTTCAATGTCGCACCTATTCTTTTGGATAATACCCAAAAAGTATTAAACTTGACTGTTTCGATAAGCGCCTTATATGCATTTAACGAAAGTGAAAATACTTTGAGTGAGTCAGAAAATGAGAATTATGTTATTAGTCTCTTGAAACTTTTTGTACTGACTCTTTGTACTTCGTATAAAGTTGAGGAAACAAATCGTAATTTTAAGTCTGAGTACATCTTGCCACAGATGCTTATGCTTGCCTGCAAGAGAAGAAAACTGGATGGTATAACATATTACTCAAAACAAATACCAAGTGAATTACTCGCCTGCAATGTTGGTGTAAATTTAGTTTTGTTTGCAAAATATAATGGAGAAGAAAGTCTCTCTGAGATATGCCAACACTTAGAAGTAGGCACATCATTCAATTTTGCCTTGTTCAAACAATTACTGCCTTGCCAACTCTATAAAACATATGAGCTTAGAGCTTTATCGACTCCTTACATAAACAATGTAGGAACGAAAAACCACTTCTTCCCGTACACCGAAACGCAGTTCTTTGAATTTGATAAGTACTTGTTTGCCAATTGGCACCGTGATTGGACGATTCCTACTCTCTAAAATAAGTGTAGAATTAAAGCGGGACTTGCACCCCATTGGAGCGCAAGTCCCGCTTGCAATATTCGGTTATCCTTCCATGACCTCTAACATCATTCGTGCGCCCAGCTTAAAGCTGTTCTGGAAGATTAGACAATCCGTGATGGTTTGATATTCTTGCACACAGTCTGCGTACTTCTCGAATAAATCTTTCTGTTCGTCTGTCATGGTTGCTTGGAGTTTTTCTTCATTCCTGCAAATCAGCTCCAACAGTTTCTTGTATTCTTTGCAAGAGGATGTGTCATACTCGGTTGGCTCGATGTTGCCGTACCAAAATTCTTCAAGGATTCTCATACGGCATCCTCCTCGTAGATCATTTCACGAAGGACGATTTCCTCAGCTCGGTTGCGGATGCTGTTCATAGCTCTAACCCATGTCATCTGATTGTGCTGCTTCATGCCCTCTGTCACGCCCTCAGATGCCTTCATCTGCTCGATGATAAGTTCAAGGCGGCTCTGTGCCTGCTCGTTCAAATCAGCCAGATAAGTCCACACTTCACCGCTAAGACACAGATCATTGAAGCGGATGGGGTTGTGCTCCTTGATATAATCTCTGTGCATACGCCCCCAACGACCAATAGGTCTGGTTTCCTTCGGTAAGCGAATATCGGGAATATAGTAATCACCGCAACGAATATAGTTCAGTTCCTGCATCATATGTACCTCCAATAAGATTCAAACATTCTGTTAAAGATAGAAAAAGGCGATACCTGGTTATGAAAACCAAGTATCGCCAATTTTTCTTGTCGCACTCCTGTACGGCAGCTACCCTATGTCAGTAATGTTCTCGTACTGTCTTATTGGAAACTACCCTTCCTCATACCCTTTTTATTCAATTGTCCAAGATGTATTGTAGTCCTACAAAATCGGGGGCGGATTTTTGCCGGAAATGGTTGCAAATGGCGGGGAAATGTGATAAAATTGTGTGGTTCCAATGGAATACGGAGATGTACCCAAGTGGTTGAAGGGTCCGGATTCGAAATCGTGTGGAGTGTCCGCTTTTGCGGTTCCAGAACGCCTTGATATTTAGGGCCTTTTCGGATATGCTGTCTCCGGTCAGCAGAGGAACTTCTACACATTTTTCTACGCTTTGCGAAGCGTGGTGGGTGCGAGCGGGGCGCGATTTTAAGGGTCACGAGCGGAACGCATAAGTTTTCATCGAATCATTACTCTAAATGGCTCGAAATCGAGTCGGTCGGTCTTTGATCTGTGCCCGGAAGCCCTTGATACTTCTGGATTTCTCCGTTTTTCTACGCTTTCTTATAACTGATTATCTACGGTTTTTCTACGCTTTGTTCTACGGTTTCTACGCTCGGCTCTGTGCCGGGCAGAAACCCGCAAAGCCTTGAAAATACAGCATGGAGATGTATCGAAGTGGTCGTAACGAGGCTGACTTGAAATTTCGGCGGAATCTGTGAATTTCGTCCCCCCGCTTCTCCTTGATGTTCCTCAACACAGAAAATCTCAAAATCGAATATTTTTTGCTTTCTCTCCTGTTTTCTCCCCAACGAATTTTCGAGCAATTTTTTGGAAGAAAGCACGGATGAAAATAGATACGGAGAGTTGTCCGAGTGGTCGAAGGTGCAGCACTCGAAATGCGCGTTGGCTCTGGCCGTTTTCTCCGCTGAAAACCCTTGATTTATAAGGGTTTTCGCCGGATCGAATTTCAAAATTTCATATTGTTCTTGCGTGTTTTTCTTGCATTTTCTCAGCGCACGGAAAACAGTTGAGATATACGGAGGGCTATCGAAGAGGTCATAACGAGAACGACTCGAAATCGTTTGACGGCCAAAAACCGTCCGTGGGTTCGAATCCCACGCCCTCCGCCAGCGAAAAACCCAGTCATATCAAGGCTTTGCGCCCATATGACTGGGCTTTTCTTTTTGCTAATCTGCCATTGCTGCACATGATTTTCGGCAAGAAGTCATGACTGATTATAGCAAAATTACAGCCCTTTACTCCCGCCTTTCCGTGGGTGACGAGGACAGGGACGGCGGAGAGAGCAACAGCATACAGAATCAAGAGCTAATATGTAGAGGGTGGTTTCTCCCACCTAATACATATGACTGCGGCTCATTTGTGGTGAATGGAACAGCAGTTGTAGGAAAGGAGTAAAAAAGCCTTATAACCGCTGGAAATCAACACAAAAAGGAGCTGATTCATATGAAATCTCTATTTGAGGAAATGGGCGGCACTTACCGTCAGGAGGGCGATTACCTCATCCCGAACCTTGCGCTGCCGGACGAACCGGAATACCAGATTGGCAAGTATGGGCGTATGCGCCGCAGCTATCTGAAAGAACATCGTCCTGTTCTCTACGCAAACCTGCTCACAAGCGGAACGCTGCATCGGCACCTTGCCGAGATCGACCAAGCCTGCAACGAGCGCATGGCAATCATCGTATCTGCAATAGCGAAGCAGGAAGGCGTAACAGAAGTTCTGAAAGCCGCTGACCAGATGGAATGGGTGCGCCGGATGAACAGCATTCGCAGCCGTGCGGAGGAAGTCGTTCTGACCGAGCTTGTATATGCCTGATAAAACGCCCGTTATTGGCTGTTTGGCCGATAACGGGCGTTTCTGCGTTTTAGTTCTTTTGCTCCGTGCTGGCTACCAGCCGGTCAAAGTCGCTCTGATACAGCCGATCCTGAATGACACGGTACTGCTCAAACTCGCTTTCGGCAAAGGCTTTTGCAATGGCAGCGGTGACTTTTCCCTTATTTTGCAGAATCTCTGCATCGTTGAATTGCAGAAAAACATCCAGCTTGGAGGCCCAATCTGCCATGGTCATAGGGATATGCCGTCTGGCCTGCCGAGTGGCGTAGTCCAGATACATGGTGACGATTTCGTTCAGTTCCTGCATTTCATCCATGGATAAGTAATTTTTTGCAACGGACACATCTGCCTTGACAATCTTGCCGTCAGGAGCATTCTTCCATGAGGTCAGTCCCATGTGTTCCTTGGTGTGATCGGCTCGTGCCATAATGACCTCTGCCGCTGTGCCGCCATGGACGGCATAGTGCATCTTATTCTGAACTGTGGCAAAGAAATCCTTTGTGGTCTGGCTATCGAGAGAGTAGTCCACAGCGGTGGCGTAAATGTCCGTGATTTTCTGGTAAAAGCGCCGTTCGCTGGCCCGAATCTCCTGAATCTCGGAAATCAGGTGATCGAAGTAGTCCTCATCAAAAATCTGCCCATTGATGAGCCTGCTCTTATCCAGCACATACCCCTGCTTGGTGAAGGTGTCCAGCACCTTGGTTGCCCACTGACGGAACTGCGTGGCTCTGCCGGAATTGATCCGATAGCCTACGGCTATGATGGCGGACAGAGAGTAGAACTTATAGTGATAGGTTTTTCCGTTATCCGCAACTTGTGCAAAATTTGCACAAGTTGCATCTTCGGACAATTCACCGCTTTCATATACATTTTTCAGATGCTTTGTCACAACGCTCCGGTCTACATCAAAAAGCTGTGCAATGGCCTTTTGCGTCAGCCAGACATCGTGGTCCTGTACCCGTACCTCAATGCCATCCTCATGGGCATCTTTCGTGAACACAAGGAAATCCACTGTGCTGTTGCGGATTTGCAGTTTATCCTTCTTGGCGTCTGCCATATCGTTTCACCTCAATCTTCTTCGCTGGTTTTCTTCCCTCTGCTCTTATAGACATTATACTGATTCTTGCACCGGGGGCTGCAAAATGCGGAATTGGATCGGCTGCTCAGGAATACCTTCTGGCAGTGCTTACACAACCGCAGAGGCTTCTCTCCGTCCACCAGTAGGAAGCTGAACATCATCTGGACGCCCAGCAGCAGAGAGTGAAAGTCCCAATAGATGGTCGGCTTGTCCAGCAGCTCAATATGATAGCTGGGCGCAATACCGCCGAAAGCAGCCATGCCTTTGCGATACAGATTCCGGGTATCCTCATCGATCAGGTCATAATCGTTGTAGTACAGAATAGATGTGGTCAGCGTAAAGGCCCAGTCCTTGAACTGCTGCGCCACCCAGTCATAGGCTTCAGCATACTCTCGCTGGAAGCTCATGGTTTTCGCCATGGGTTCACTCGCAAAGGTCATGGTCAGCGCCACCATCATGTTGTCGCCGGACACGCTCCATCTGGACTCAATGCCCTTCTTGACCAGATCCAGCTGGTCAAAGGGATAGAACAGCGCCAGATAGTCCTCGGTTTCCATGGATTCTGCCTTGATGAAGTGGTTTTTCGGCAGATAGACCGCCTCATAATCCATGAAGGACGGCGTGGTGGGCAGCGCTGTCATCAGGCCCAGCAGACCGTAATGGGTCACAAATTCCAGAATGGCCTTCTGCACCTCGTCCTCCGGGCTGCGGTTCATCATCAGCATTCCCACATTCAGCGCATCCAGCACGATTCCCGGCGCTTCCTTCAAGGGATTATATATGTCGGGCTTGGCATTCTTCCCCGGCGTGATATACCGCTTTCCGTCTGCGGCAGTTTTCAGTTCATAGCGGTCATACCGCACCCAATGGGAACGAGACTGCTCAAAGAGATTCTTCATGGCACTGTTCCTCTCTACTCGTAATCCAACTATATATTAACCATATTACTATTGTATCAACCGTCCTCGACCTCGTCAAGGACGGTTTTCTTTTTTCTCGGTTTGGTTTTGTTTTCCCGGCGGATCACGGCATCCTTGCCCATGGCTTGCAATAGCTCTCCAAATACACGGAAAAACTCCTGTTCCCGCAGCGTCAGGCTGCCGCCCGCCTCCTGTTTTTCCTGCAAATGCTGGTAGAACGCTCTTTGCAGCTTCTTGTGGATGGTGGTGCGCAGCTTGCGGATGTTCCGGTCAGATTGCCCTCGCAGCACTGCCAGTTTGGTGGCGCTATATAGCCGCAGGGAGAGAAAATACAGCACTTCCTTGTGCTCCTCGCTGAGATCACGAATCATATCGGAGATGAATTTGTCCGCCGTCAGCTCGTGCATCTCATACGGGCAATCAAAGAGAATGTCCAGAAAGAAGCCGCTGCAAAGCTGCCGATATTCGGGATCATTCATCCAAAGCGGCACGATTCTCGGCTGCGGCGCAGCCTGAAATTCCAGTGGCACATCCCCGCGCAGGTTTTCGTGGTCACGCTCCCGGCGTTCCCGATTTCTGTCCAGCTTGTTCCATTCGTCCACCACAGTCAAAAAATCCGATTCCGTCCGGGCTGCTTCCTCCAGCCGCCGCAGAGCCTCTGCGCGAATTTCCCGCTTGAGCCGCTTCTCGCTGGTGGGCGCGGCTTCTTCCTCCTCGTCCTCCAGCTCGGCGGTATAGTCTCTGGGATGCTCGTCCTGCTCCAGCTCGCTTTCCAACTCCAGCGTGCGTTCCTCCGCCAGCGCTTCCTCTAAGCGCTCATCCTCCGGCGCACCATCGGAAGCGTCCTCCCAATCGGCAAAGCCGTCCTCGGCCAAATCAAGGGTTTCATCTTCGGGCAGATCTTCTAATTCTTCTTCCTCATCGGAAAAATCATCGTCAAATAGATCATCCTCCCATAAATCCACGACGGCTTCACCTCCCCAAAAAATATTTTTCTTTTTTTCAAAAAACAGTTCCGATTTACACCCCGTTTTTCTCCTATTAGTGAAAGGGTAATCTGAACACAAGTTACTAAGGTTACTCTTTTTAAACACAGCGGGCAGAAAGGAGAAATGAGCATGGAAAAGCAGTGTAAGGACGCGGTTGGCTTACAGCCAACGGAACCGGACTTATTATACCAAAAACCAACAAATAACGCAAGGAGGAAGCCTATGGAGCAAACGAAACAGGAGCAGTTCATCATCCGGCGCATCGGCGGCACCACCTACAAGGTTAGGGTCGCATTCAGCGAGACGGCAGCGGAGACCATGGAGGAAAAGATTCTGCGGATTGTACGCAACGCTGCACGGGGGCTGGATGAGATCCCCACCATCCATGAGGGCGTGACAGTGCAGGCATTAGAGCGCAAAGGAATCGTCTCTGACCGCTGCGAGATGAACCGGCAGATCAGGGCAGACAATGCGCTGCTGCGGGAGCTGAAAGCCGAAATCAAGAAGCTGGCCGCACTGGTCGCTCGTACTGTCCCCGCCATTGCGGAAGGGCTGGAAAAGCTACGCAGCCGTGTGCTGATCTTCTGCTATCAGCTCTCTCATATTCGCAACGGCAAATCGCATATTCAAAAATCCCTTGCCGTATGGAAGCCGGAGCTGGAGCGTTACACCGGTCTGGTGCAGCAAATCAAGGAAAAGAGCAAGGAACGCAAAACATTGGTTGCCGAGAAAAAGGCATTGCCAATATACCATGTGAAACGCCACAAGGCGCTGGCTGTCCGCATTGCAGAGCTGACGGAAGATTTAGAGGAACTGCGTTCCGAAAAGGCGCTTCTTTTTCAAAAACTTGAGTATGCGGAGGATGCAGGCGCAGAGGAATTCCGCAAGGATATTGCCACCATGGAGGCTGGACTGAAAAAGCTGGAGTCGCAGGAGCAAAGATACTCTGCCGAGTTGGATAAGGCGCTGGCTGAATACGCAGAGCTGAAGGCACAGGCTTCGGATTTTGATTCGGTGGAGCTGTACCAAGCACGGCAGGTCCTCCGTCCTGCGCAGGAAAAGGCAGCGGAAAGGCAGTTGGAGGAAACCTTGCAGAAGAAGCCTTCTCTTATTATGCTGCTCAGCGCAAAGCAGGAAGTATCCAGACTGCTTGGAGAGGACACAGAAGAGCGGCAGGCACGGCAGATGGTTATTCGTCGGCAACGGTCAGACCCGCAAAAGCCCAAGCACTTCCAGCGCTAAGTGATAAAAATGCACATTTTCCCTATTGACTTTTCAACTCTAATCCGTTAGAATAATGCTAACAGATTAGAATGAAAGGCCGATAGAATGAGTACACCAAAAGTTTTTGAAAGCGAATACCGTTTTTGCCTGATCCTTTGGGATCATGAACCCATCAAGAGCAGAGATTTAGCTCAACTTTGTGAAGAGCAACTAGGCTGGAAGGTTACTACCACTTACACGGTAATAAAGCGTTTGTCGGAGCGTGGCGTGATAAAGAATGAGAATACGATCGTTTCTTCGCTGGTATCCAAGGAGCAGATACAGACAGCTGAAATTGAAGAATTGGTCGAGAAGAAATTTGCCGGTTCGATTCCAGCTTTTTTGACCGCATTTACCAAAAGCCAACAGCTCACGGCAGATGAAATTCAGGAGATGCAGCAGATGATTGACCGCTTTCGGAAGGAGCATCCGGATGACTGAATTGTTTATGAAGCTGCTTAATATGAGCATCAATGCCGGATGGCTTGTTCTGGCTGTTCTTCTTGTTCGCATCATGTTCCACAAAGCTCCAAAATGGCTGTTCCCCTTATTGTGGAGCTTTGTTTGGATCCGGCTTCTCATGCCAAACGCATTGGAAAGTCGCTTGAGTGTCATTCCTGATATAAGTGGCTTTTCGGCATCCGAGCAGGGCCTGCTTTCTGCTAAAGGTTTCACTGCTCCTGTTCCTTATGTTGGAATCGTCTGGTGTACTGGTATGGCAGCAATGCTTCTGTTTGAAGCATTAAGCTATGTACATCTCCGCAGCAAAGTAAAAACTGCTGTCCGGCTCTCGTCAAACGTGTATCAAAGCGAGCATGTGAATGCTCCATTTATTCTTGGCCTGTTTGCGCCGCGCATCTATATTCCGTTCCATATAAAGAGCAAGGAATTGGATAGCATAATTGCACATGAACGTGCGCATATAAAACGCCGCGATCATTGGCTAAAGCCCATTGCGTTCTTAATTCTTTCTCTTTATTGGTTCAATCCTTTGATTTGGATTGCGTATTATTTCCTTTGTAAAGATATTGAGTTGGCATGTGACGAATACGCTATCAAGGATATGAGTGATTCTCAGCGCGCTGCGTATTCGCAGACGTTGCTCTCCTGCACTGCAAACCAGCGTATTTTTGCGGCCTGCCCGCTGGCCTTCGGCAGTAAGAATGTGAAAACACGAATCCGTGCTGTACTTTCTTATCGAAAGCCTCATACTTGGATCATAACCGTGACCGCGATACTTGTTTTGGCAGTTGTCGCCTGCTTTATGACAAACCCGAGACAACCAAAAGAAAGTACTGCTCAGGGTAGCAACTATATTGATCTAAATCAGCCTCCAACATTGGACGTGATTCAAAATGGACAAACTATTTCGGATAGAAGTAGTAGCGAAGATCGGCAACGTGAAGTAGAGCTTGAGAGCGCTTTGTTGGGAGAAGCGATAAAGAAGCAAGAGTCTCTTACTCAAATTCAAACTACTGATTTTTACAGATGAAAAGTCCTACGTTATCTATAGGATTGACGTTAATTTAACTGTCGATGTGGTTACATGGAAGGAAGGAAAATTCATGAAAATCATTTGAGGAAGCACATGGCCTGTCTGTTCAACGGATTCTGGCTCATGTGCTGAACCAAGAAGACATCAGACAAAAATCAGTTAAAAAGGAGCGTTGTTTATGCAAAAGATCAAGTCACTGGCCGCAGTTTTTCTGGCCCTTTTTATCCTCGCAGCGATTCCGACACAGGCTCTCGCCGCCGAAGCTCATGTTGATGCTATCACTGCACATACTCATCAATGGTATTTTGACCATTATGACACTACGTATATCCCAATTGACGATGAAACTCACTTAAAGACGCTCTATCCTGTGTATAAATGCTCCGTTTCTGGTTGTAGTGCTTTCGACATCAGGGATGGTTATGAATCAACGCCGTCCCATACAATGACCAGTTACTCGTATACGGGGAGCAATTATCATGCGGGTAATTATCATTATATCCGCTATGAACGGCATTGCGTCCAGTGTGGACATTCCACTGGCTATTGGGATCATTACAGCTGCCCCGGTAATGGGCATTGCATCCTGCCCCAGTCTGTTTTCCCGGTTTTGACAGATAAGTAAGTGACAGCTGAGCAGCGGCATGGGTGAATATTTCTCCCATGCCGCTGCTTGCATTATTGGAGTGCAGTTAAATGATTGTTTTCTTTTACGAAAAGGTGCGCTTAAAGCGCGGCGCTTGGCAGACGGTGAGTATTGTATTGCTGATAGCTTTCCTTTGTGCATTTTTTACTCTCTTTGATGGCTTCATTTGCCAGAAAGAACAGGATATGGAGAGCGCCTACGCAGTGATTCCCGTAACTGTCGTCGTATCCAATCTTACCGGCACGAAAACCGATGACCTGAAAATTACAGACTATATTATCAACTACTTTCTCTCTGACAAATATGCTTATGGCGGGGAGCTTCAGGAAAAAGCATTTTCCTCCTATGTGAAGGATGTTTGCCTGAAAGCATCTGTCTATTACAGCCAAGGGACGGGTTTTTCGAGTCGGCAAAAGCTGATTGGCATTACTTCTGTTGATGCCGCATCGGAATTGGCACCCGTTTCAGGAAATTCGATTACTTATTTTGAAGGATACGACGAATCAATTTTTACCTCAAATAAAGCAGCGTGTCTTGTTTCGACCGCAGCGGCAGAAGAACTGTCGCAAGATACTGATAATAATGGTAATGTCATATTGACGGTTCAGATGTCGCCTGCTGCGACCGGTGAAGCGGCCACACAGATTTCGCTCGAAATTGCTGGGACGTATTCGTCGGAATCTCAAACGATCTATTGTCCATTCAGCTGCGTTGCCGCAGTACAAACAGAGCTGGATGGGAAGATTACGGGGGATAGCTTGAGCGCCACAGTGCGCGATAATCATGAGCTGGACGAATTCCGGAAAATACTGATGCGTCACTTCGCAAATGTGGACCCATCCGGGCATCAAGAAGAAATCAATAATTCTCCAGCTCTCCGATATCAGCAATTTGCCATAACAGTTCATGACGAAACACTCCGCGAAACTCTGAATGCTTTGAATCGAAATTTGCAAACACTGTATCGACTAAAACCAATTTTTGCCTGCACAGAGGTCATGATTGGCACCGCCGCAGGTTTTTTCTATATTCATATCCGAAGGCGGGAATTTGCCATTGCACGATCTCTTGGTACAAAACGCATTGAAACGGTCATTATGGTATTCGTCGAGATATGTCTGATGTTTTTGGTTGGCGCAGCTATTGGAACAATTCTCATTCTGTTTGTCCAAGAGACTGCCACCCAATATGTCATGGCCGCAGCACTCTTTTTTGCTATGAATGTCGGGGCAATTACAGCTTGCTTGATGGCAACTGGAAAAAGCGGAATCCGATTACTACGGGAGGTTGAGTAGCATGTCCGTATTATCTGTGCAAAGTGTTTCTTATTCATACAAAACAAAATACCAAACTGTTCAGGCTGTAAAAGACGTCTCGTGTGATTTGAGTGCTGGAACTCTTTATGCGTTAGTCGGCAAAAGTGGAAGTGGGAAGACAACACTGCTTTCATTACTGGCAGGACTGGATACGCCGCAGAGCGGAGACATAATGGTCAACGGCCAGAGTTTGCGGGAAATAGACGTGGATATCTACCGCCGCAAGCAGGCGTCTGTGATTTACCAAAGCTATAATTTGTTTCCACTTATGACTGTTTGTGAAAACGTCATGTACCCCTTAAAGCTGCTGAGGCATTCCGATGCCGATGCAAAAAAAGAGGCACAGATTGCTCTTGAAAAAGTCGGTCTGGGCGAAAGTTATTGGAAGCGACTCCCTGCCATGCTGTCAGGCGGCGAACAGCAACGAGTCGCAATTGCTAGAACATTAGCTGTTCATGCGCAAATCGTTCTTGCAGATGAACCTACGGGAAATCTGGACACAGAAAACAGCTCACAAATTATTCAACTGCTTTCTAAACTGGCGCATGAGGAAACCTGTTGCGTGGTAGTTGTCACACATGATTTGGAGGTTGCCAAAGCGGCGGATGTCGTATTCCGTATGGACAGCGGCAGAATCAAGGAGGACGCTGTATGACACCTTTGAAACAGCTTTTTCGTCAACCAGTTCGCTTGCTTGCAATTATCCTGCTGGTGGGAATGGCTTCCGCTTTTATCTGTCTGAGCGCAGGCGTATTTTCATCTGCAAAGGCAACGCTTGCGCAAATTGAAGAACGCTATGTGACAATTGGCATCCCCACAACGGAGACAGAGGGTGTGACAACAGAGTACAACGGGCTGACGCTCCATCATGAAGAAAGTATAATTAGTCAAGATATGTGGGCATATATGGATCAGCTTGCTGCTGATGGAAGGATCATAAAAGGCGCGTACCAACAAAAATATATCAGTGCATATTGCCCCTCTATTCAGACCGTTACCAGCGGAAATGAAGATGGCACATATGCCCCCAGCCTTGATACGCCATATGGTCGAGCGATTTTGGTAGTTCGTATCACGTCAGTAGATGAGATAAATCTGCCTGAGTTTGCTGAAATTGCGTCCGTATCTGTTACCGCTTCGATTGAAAACGTGATTAAACTTCATCAAGACTATGCTGTTCGCAGCACGCTATACCTTACTATAGGGTGTAACTCTCGGGAAGAATTGGACGCACTTGACATTCAGGTTGGGCGACGCTACTTGGTTTATGGATCGGAATATATAGACCGAGACCTAGAACTGCGCACGACATTAGCAGAATCGCACCGGTGTTCTGTAGAAGATATTGATTTGTCTCGTATATCATATGACTTGACGGCAGATGAAAAGAAAACCGCTTCACAAGATTTCATACCAGTAGCAAAATACTCTTCTGGTGAAAAAACGTCTATTTTGGGACAGAACATGGTTGACGCAATAGATTCCTGTGCAATGACTGTTACACACTGGCACGGACTGTACCCAGAAACACAGCCAGACTATGCAATTGACGGTTCTGAAACGGGTGTACTGCTAAACGACCAATACCTTGATGTATACATGACCCCGTTGGAAACTGGTCTGGATGTCTTTCTAAGCTCAAATGCGGGAATTGAATGGCGGAGCGCAGCCCAAGAATTGGATACGCAATATCATACTGTCAGTGTGATTGGTACAGATCTTCTGGAAAGCATGTATTGTTTCCATCAAAAGGACTCTTTCGTAACAGAAGGACGGAGTTTTGGGGCGGACGATTACAAAAATGGCTCTAATGTCTGCCTGATTTCTGAAACAACTGCCATTGCAAGCGGACTTGGTACAGGAGACTGCATTGATTTGTCGTTCTACTGGGGTCCAAATCCTCTTGCCGATTTAACAGCTCCGGAATGGAAGGTGCAGCCACAGCTTTTTTCCCAAAAGATTGGGGTTTCAGGTGATACGAAAACGTATCAGATTATAGGAATTTACCGACAGTCGGACTTATGGGATACCGCAGACTATCGCTTCCTTCCGAATACCGTCTTTGTCCCTAACGCTTCTCTGCCAGAAAATTGCTATAGTAGTCGAAATGGCGTTTTCTTTACATACGTCTTGCAGAACGGGAAGGTATCTGCGCTCCAAGATGCGCTGGAATCACATGGATATCCGGCAAACATTCTGTTTTGCTTTGATAACGGGTACACCGAAATTGCTGAAACCTTGCATGGATTCTATAGCAGTGCGCAGCAGCTTCTTTTCGCTGCCTGCACAACAGCGGGCGCGGCTCTGTTCGTATTTCTTGCACTGTTTGTAAACCGTCAACGGCGGACGCTTGGACTGATGCTCTCGCTTGGTTCCGGCAAAAGGACCGCTGTGATGTTTAGCTGGGAGATAGCCGCAATACCTATCATCCTTGCGACAATAACTGGGATCATTGTTGGAATCCTTACAATGAATGCTACGACACTAAACCTGTTTTCCTCCGTTTCAGAAGTGCTTAATACAAGTTTGAGCGGTGCAGCCACGATTGGATATAACGATATGATAACGGAAGTCGTATCAATGCCAATTGCGGTTATTGCGGCAGGTATCCTGCAACTGATTGTTTATATTGTGGCGACTTACCTACATTTGCAGCGGTTGGCGCAACGATCCCCGCTTGAGTTAGTGCGGAAAGGCTAAGTTTCAGTATTGACAAGAAAAAGCAAACTTGATTGGTTATCAATTCCAATACTTCATTTAGAGAGCGCCCTGCCATGATTTTGTGCAGGGCGCTCTCTTATGAGGAAAATACCCTTGACAAATCTCTTCTCAAAAAATATTTTTGGAGAACTATGCCAGAGGGCAGCACCTAACCAATATCCGGCACTACATCGACGATGACGAAAGCGGCAGATTTTTTGACCGTTCCGCCTACTCCCGCATGATGGACGATGTGGAAAACGGGAAAATCGGTGTCTGCATTATGAAAGACCTTACCCGCTGGGGGCGCGACTATCTCCAAGTAGGCAATGCGATGGAGATATTCAGACGGAACAATGTGCGCTTTATCGCGGTCAACAACGGCATTGACAGCGAGAAGCCCGACACATTGGAGTTTGCGCCCTTTATCAATATCATGTCGGAGTGGTATGCAAAGGACATCAGCAAGAAAGTGAAAACGGGCATTAAGACCAAAGGCATGAGTGGAAAGCCGATTGTCACCGAAGCCCCTTACGGCTATATCAAAGCCCCGGATAACAAGGACTTTTGGATAATCGACGAGGAAGCCGCCGAGGTTGTACGCCTTATTTTCCGTCTGTTTTTGGACGGGAAAAACCGAAACCAAATCGCCGTATATCTGACACAGGAACAAATCCCGTCCCCCACTTTCTACATGAAAGACCGCGGGCGGGGAACCTGTAAAAATAAGACACTCAACGAGGATAACCGCTGCAAGTGGAACAAAGCCACCTTGACCAATATCCTCACACGGCAGGAGTATTGCGGCGATGTGGTCAACTTCAAGACTACAAAGCATTTCCGGGATAAACATAACCACTATGTAGATCGGAGCCAGTGGCACATCACAGAAAATGTGCATGAGCCGATTATCAGCCGCAGCGATTTTGAAACCGTACAGCGGATTTTGGAAAACGCACCCGTCAGACGCCCCAACGGGGACGGGGAAATCCACCCTCTGTCCGGCTTGCTTTTCTGTAAGGACTGCGGCGCAAAAATGCACATTCGTATAGATTACCGGAACGGCGGCAAGCGGCACGTTGCTTTTTGCAGCGAGTACCACAAGGGAAAAGCCAAGAACCCCAAATGCAATTCCCCTCACATCATGGACGCGGACTTGCTCATGCAGACCATCGCGGAAGTGCTGAAGAAAATCGAGGACTATGGGCTGACTTTACCAACGACTTTTTGGAGAGGAACGGAAGCCCGGAGCGCATCGACCACCGCAGCAACGCCGAGCGCGGCATAGACGAGATACCCACCGTCCACATGGGCGTGGCTGCTTGCCAAATGGAGAAGAAATGTCCGGCGCACATTTGACAAACCATTGCATATACGGCTACAAGAAAGACCCGAATGATAAAAACCATTGGATTATTGACGAGGAAGCCGCCGAGGTAGTACGCCGGATTTACCGAATGGCGATAGAGGGCAAAGGCCCGTATGAAACCGCCCGTATTCTTGCGTTGGAAAAGATAGAAAGACCGTCCTACTATCTTGCACAGCGCGGCATGGGAAATCACAAGTCAAACTACAATTCAACCGAGCCTTACGCATGGCGCGGCAATACAATTTCCGATATTCTGTCAAAGCCGGAATACATGGGGCATACAGTAAACTTTCGGACTTACAAGGAAAGCTACAAGGACAAACGCTCCAAAGCGACACCCAAAGAGGATTTAGTTATCTTCGAGGACACACAGGAAGCCATCATTGACAAAGAAACATGGGAGCGCGTACAGTCATTGAGAAAAACAATCCGCAGAACTGACACCATCGGAGAAGCCAACCCCTTAACCGGCTTAATGTTTTGTGCCGATTGTGGGGCGAAGATGTATAACCATCGAGGGAAAGCGGGAAAGGCGCGGGATTGGGCGGGGCGACCAAACGGGAAAAGGCGTCCAGACCGCGACGAATACAACTGCTCCCGATACGATTTAGGAAATCAGCGATATGACACCTACTGCACCACCCACCTTATCCGCACCGTTGTTGTAAATGAACTGCTACTTGAAGCGATAAAGGAAGTATGCAACTACGCGCAGAACAATGAAGCTGCCTTTATTGAACAAGTCTGCTCCGCTTCTGGGGAACGGCAGAAAAAGACTATCAAGACCATACGGCAGAGGAAACAGCGCAGCGAGAAACGCGCCGATGAATTGAGCCGCTTGATACGAAAGCTCTATGAGGATAATGTCAATGGGAAACTTTCTGATAAGCTCTTTGAGCAAATGCTACACGATTTTGAACTTGAATTGGACGGACTGAACACAAGCATTACCCAAGACCAACAGGAGCTTGACCGTATCAGCAACGAGAGCGTCAATGCGGAAAAGTTTATCGCTCTTGTGAAGCGGTACACAGATTTTTCCGAGCTTACCCCCGCCATGATAAATGAGTTTATTGAAAAAATCCTTGTCCACCAAGCGGAGGGCAAAGGGGCAAGCCGCACACAGGAAATTGAGATTTTCTTTAACTTCGTGGGCAAGGTGGAAATCCCACACGAGGAAGTGGAACTGACGGAGGAAGAAATCGCCGCGATAGCCGAACAGGAACGCCGACGGGCAAAGAAAGCCGAGTACAACCGCCGCTATATGCAGAAAAAACGCAAACAATGGAAAGAGCAGCAAGAACAGGCACAGGAGCCGCAAGAGCCTATCGAGCTTCCTCTTGTGCAGGACGAGAAAGGAGCATTGAGCGCATGAGAAGATTGATTGACAATGGAAACACGCCCGCCGCCAGACTGCCCTATATCGGGCATTACGGGCGATTGCGGAAGGCCTACCTTGAGGGCTACCGTCCCGACCTCTATGCTGCCCTTACCGCCAGCGAAACGCTCTTTGAGCATTGTGCCGAGATTGACGCAGCAGCCCGAAGCCGAATTAACCTTATCATGCCGCAGCTTGTTAAGAGCGCGGGAGCCACTGAGGAATTAAAGGCGAAAGACCAGCTTGCGTGGGTAGGATTGATGAACACTTGCAAGGCTCAGGCAGAGGAAATCATCAAGTTTGAGCTAATCTATGTTTGACGGTCAAGAGCCGGAAAAAACGGAAATCAC
>OMAZ01000510.1_pt1 | contig 19276 bp, 15 predicted proteins | sample 1674131 | NCBI WGS metagenome assembly OMAZ01 (sample SAMEA103958147, study PRJEB25191) | human gut metagenome | biome: human-associated habitat [ENVO:00009003]; feature: intestine environment [ENVO:2100002]; material: feces | place: Germany | collected 2013/2015 | reverse complement strand
ACACCGACGGTCACAACCCTCATGCCCACATTCTCTTGACGGTGCGCCCGTTGGATGAACAAGGCAAGTGGCAGTACAAGACCGAGAAGGAATATCTCTGCATGAAAAACGGCGAGGAACGGGGCTTCACCGCTGCTGAGTTCCAGGCGGCGCAGAACGAGGGTTGGGAGAAACAGTACCCTTACAAGGTTGGCAAAAAGAAGGTGTACATGACGCTATCTGCTGCCGAGGCGCAGGGGCTTGTCCGGGCTGACAAGCATCCCAAAAGCACCCGTTACGGCAGACAGAATCCTATCTCCGAACGCTGGAACAGCGAAGAACAGCTCGTAGAATGGCGCAAGGCGTGGGCGGATGTGACCAATCTCTATCTGGAACGTGCCGGACGGGAGGAACGCATTGACCACCGCAGCAACGTCGCACGGGGGCTGGATGAGATCCCCACTATCCATGAGGGAGTGACCGCACGGGCGCTGGAGCTGAAGGGCGTGATTGCTGACCGCTGCGAAATCAACCGGCAGATCAAGGCGGACAATGCCCTGCTACGGGAGCTGAAAGCTGAAATCAAAAAGTTGACCGCACTGGTCGCCCGCACCGTACCGGCCATTGCGGAGGGGCTGGAGAAGCTGCGCAGCCGGGTGCTGATCTTCTGTTATCAGCTCTCGCATATTCGCGGTGGCAAATCGCATATTCAAAAATCTCTCGCCGTATGGAAGCCGGAGCTGGAGCGTTACACCGGTCTGGTGCAGCAAATCAAGAAAAAGAGCAAGGAGCGCAAAGCGCTGGTTGCTGAGAAAAAGGAATTGCCAATATACCATGTGAAACGCCACAAAACGCTGGCTGTCTGCATTACCGAGCTGACAGAAGATTTGGAAGAACTCCGTTCCGAAAAGGCACTCCTTTTGCAAAGATTTGAGTATGCGGAGGATGCAGGCGCTGAGGCGTTCCGCAAGGATATTGCCACCATGGAGGCCGGTCTAAAAAAGCTGGAGGCGCAGGAGCAGAAATACTCTGCCGAGTTGGATAAGGCTTTGGATGAATACGCTGAACTGAAAGCGCAGGCTGCGGATTTTGACCCGGTAGAGCTGTACAAAGCACGGCAGGTCATTCGCCCTGCGCTGGAAAAGGCAGTCAAAAAGCAATTAGAGGACACCATGCAGGAGAAGCCATCTCTTATTGTGCTGCTCAGCGCCAAGCAGGAAGCATCGCGTCTGCTTGGAGAGGACACAGAAGATCGGCAGGTGCGACAACTCATTATGCGGCGGCAGAAAGAACAGAGAACAGTTCCGCAAAATCAGTCCAAGAAAAAAGAGCATTGGGAGAGATAACGTCAGGCGGCGGCGGCATCGTAGCAGTCGCCGCCCATATTATTCGATCTCCTGCTCCAACTCGGTAAACAGATTTGACGCAAAAAACTCCTGAATCGTGATACCCAAGCCATCGCATAGCTTTTTGATGGTTGAAATCGTTGCACTGTTGTTGCGTCCTCTGACAATATTATTGACAGTCGATTGCGTGACACCGCTCATGTTGCACAGTTTGTTGATGGAAATATCCCGCTCCCGACATAACTCTATAATTCTCTCTTTAACAGCCTCTCCGATATTCATAGTACTTTCTCCTTTTATAGAGAAAGCATATCCGAATGCACTTGAAAAGATTAACCCTTTTGAGTTATAATTATCTCAAAAGGGTTAATCGGGAAATTTTGGCGGCTGGCTTACAATCTATTCATTCAATGGATTGGAGGTCGGATTATGAACTATGGCTATGCGAGGGTCTCGTCAAAGGAGCAAAACGAGCAGCGTCAAATGATTGCGCTGACGGCGTTTGGGATCGCCAAAAAGAATATTTACATGGACAAGCAGTCCGGAAAAGACTTTGACCGTCCCCGATACAAGCGTCTCGTAAAAAAGCTGCACCCCGGCGATCTGCTGGTCATTCAGAGTATTGACCGGTTGGGCCGCAACTATGGGGAGATTCTGGAGCAGTGGCGAGTCATCACCAAGGAAAAGCGGGTGGACATCGTTGTTCTGGACATGCCTCTGCTGGATACGCGGGCCCGGGGCCAAGACTTGACGGGTACCTTCATCGCCGACTTGGTGCTGCAAATTCTATCCTATGTGGCGCAGACAGAGCGGGAGATGATCCGCAAGCGGCAGGCAGAGGGAATTGCAGCAGCCAAGGCCCGGGGCGTGAAGTTCGGGCGGAGGCCGCTGCCCTTGCCAGAGTCATATGAAGATGTGCGTCAAAAATGGGAAAGCGGCCAGCTCTCAGCCAGAGCCGCCGCCATCGCATTGGGCGTGTCGCACAGTACATTCTTAAAATGGACACGATACAAGTAGGGATTGGATGGAAAAGTACAAATGGTCTTCCAATGGCAGGTTCATAGGTATAATCCGCCTTTCTGCGAAAGGCACCGACGGGGTTATGAAACCGAGGGGTGCTTAAGAATCGAGTTCAAGCCTCATAAGAACAAGCGTTTGCCAGCCGCTTCTTGCACGGAAACCTCTTGGATTGCGACCATATTCCTGAAATCCGACCGATTCATACAGCCGGACAGCAGATGCGTTCTCTGCTACGACCTCCAGCTCTATTTGCAGGTATCCCGCTTGCTTCGCGCATTCGATGCACGCAAGCGTAAGAGCCTTCCCGATGCCGCGCCCCCAGTAGGCTTTTTCAATGGCGATGCCGAAGTCCGCACGATGGCGAATCTTTTCCTTGTCATCAATCGGATCAATGCCCGCTGTTCCGGCAATCCTGGCGTCAACGAACGCCGCAATTTCGATGGCATTTTTGCTTTCGCTGCGCGCCTTCAAAAATTTTGCTTCCTCTTGGACGGTGAACGAATTTTCCTCCGGATAGGTCAGAAAATAGTCCGTTTCTGCATGCGTGAGATCAAAAGTGCGGAGCACTTCGGCGGCATCAGCTTCACCCGCTCCGCGAAGAAGGCATTTCGCGCCGTCCTTTAAGATAATTTCTTTTTCGTATTGCAATGGTTATTGCCTCCTGCTATCTATTCGACGGCATCGCATGCTTGCATTTCGCTACAATCAGTTTTACAAGCCCGCCAGCGCCAGGAATTTTTTATCCGACTGAATACTCTGTGTCAGAAACTGACCGTCCCGGAACAGGGCATAGGTCGTGACCGGTGCGGGTACATTCTGTGCAGATTCTTTGTCAGTGATATGGATGGCCTTGAACGGGATACCATGTTCCTTCGCCACCTCCTGCACCCTTGGTACCCAATAATAGGTGTAGGGACACTGATCGGTGTAATACAGAACAAAACCGTTATCTTCAATCGCCGGATGCTTCGCGCATTCCCGGAACTTCGGCATCTGTGCAGTCGGTTCAATGGAAAGGTACATGAGATTGATCCCGCAGTCGGATATGTCTGCCACACGGAACCCTTTGTAGGCAAGGAATTTCGGGTCAGCAAGAAATTCCCGCTTCCTGCCCTCCGCGCACAGAATGCAAATACCTTTCTTCCCCTGCGCCTTGGCATCACGGATGCACGCCTCCAGCAGATCATTTGAGTATCCGTGTCCCTTCATGGAACCGGATACCCAGAGACAGTCAATGTAGAGATAGCCGTCTGCCTCAATAGGCACCCATGCGTTTTCAGCCGGAATGTATTCGATAAAGCATTTACCGCGTTCTTCGCTGCGATAGAAAACAAGTCCATCATCAAAGCGCTGCCGCAGCCATTCTTTTTTTGCGACGCTCTGCTTACCGGACATGGCGCAGCAGATATGTTCCTTGTCAATATTTTCTTTTGTGATCCGAATATAGTTCATCGGTTATTCCTCCAATGCCGTTGTTCTTTCGTTTTGGCGATGGCAATTCATCGAACATTGCCTCAAAGAGCTCTGTAAGAAACACTTTGCTATCAACTTCATCCACCAGCAGCATTTCTTTCGCTCCCTCATACGGGAGCTCACAGATTGCCGCAGGCATAAGTTCCAGAGCGGATCTTGTTTTCTTTACAAGCAGTCGATCATCATAGATTCCACCGACGATTTTACCTCGGTAATAGAGGATAAATTCTCCCATCATAGGACGGTAAGAAATATCGTCCAGATCGGATAGCTGTTCCAGAATGAAATGAAGATACTCTTTACCGGATGCCATTTTTTCCTCCTGTTCAGAACAGTTGCCCCGTCAGCTTCCGCTTTTCCTTCTTCGGAAAAGTCGCTTCAAATCGTTCAAAGCCCTCCGGGTCTTTCTCACAGACAAAATATCCCACTGGGTCTTTGTAGGTGCCGGAGATACCGTCCAAAAAACCGGGCGTCAGCTCCTTGATGAGAAAATAATCCGCTTCAGGGTCGTCGGCATAGCGGATACCCTTTATTTTGGCAGGCACAAAGCCGGACTTGCCGTAAAAGTCAATATTGCCGGTGATGGCAAGTGCTCCTGCACCCATTTCCTTGGCTTTTTCCATGGAATAGTCCAGCAGCTTCTTTCCGTAGCCCTGCCGCTTGTATGCGGGCGCAATGCCGATGGGGCCGAAGGTCATGATCGGCACCTTTCTTCCGTCATCGCAGTCGATTTCCGACCACACATAGATGACCTGCCCGATCAGCTCGCCGTCCAGCTCCATGACGAAGTCCAGCTCCGGCACAAATGCCGGGTCATCCCGATAGCAGTGCAGCACATAGTACTCCATGCAGCCGGGGCGGTAGACATTCCAAAAGGCCTCGCGGGTCAGGTTTTCAACATTGCGATAGTCATCTTTGGTTTCCAAACGAATGGTGATCTTCTTTTCTGACATGGCGTTTCTCCTTATCTCTTGTCAATAATTTTGTCGATCAGCCCGTAAGCAAGGGCTTCCTGCGCCGACATGTAGTTGTCGCGCTCCGTATCGGCGGCAACCTGTGCAAAGGTTTTTCCCGTATTCTCGGAAAGAATGCGGGTCAGCCGCTGTTTGGTTTTCTGCATTTGTTCGGTCACGATCTGAATATCCGTGACCGGGCCGTGTACGCCGTTCCCAGCGATCAGCGGCTGGTGGATCATGTTTTCCGCATTCGGCAGTGCGATCCGCTTGCCCTTTGCGCCGCCTGCTAACAGGAAAGCGCCGAAGCTCGCGGCCAGACCGATGCAGATGGTGGACACGTCGCACTTGAGATACTGCATGGTGTCGTAAATCGCAAACCCGGCCGTGACCGAGCCTCCGGGGCTGTTGATGTAGAACTGAATATCCTTGTCTGGGTCTTGTGCTTCCAGAAACAGCATCTGCTCGACGATGGAACTGGTGGATGCGTCCGTTACTTCCTCACCGAGAAAAACAATTCGGTCGGAGAGGAGCCGGGAAAAAATGTCGTAGCTACGTTCGCCGCGACTGGTTTGTTCGATCACATAGGGAATGATGCTCATATATGTTTACTCCTTGATTTCTTTTGGTTTCATACAAAACAGGTGAATGCCAAGCGCCGCATTGAAGCCTGTTGCAGCAAACACGCTGAAACGCTCGACCACGCCGAAATACTCGGCAGGGACGATTTTCATACCCATTGCGCCCACAAGCATCATGGCCAATGCGACAGCGGCGCAGACACCATAAGAACGACAGTTTTTGCTCTTGGCTCCTGCGACGATGATCATGGTCAGTGATACGATGGACAGCAGCACCACCAAAGCGGTTGTGACCATGTGCATCACATCCTGAAAGGCCCCGGCATAGCCGCTGCTACTGAGCGGGAACATCCGATACCCGACCGCCGAGATCCACTCCATGATGGCGAACAGATAAATGCCCGAACGGAGCAGCTTGGTTTTCTGTCCTTGGATGCCGATACAGACGACGGTCGCGCAAACGACCTCGCACGCATTGTAAAGGGCGCTCAGCTGATTCCAGAGTGCCAGCGATGGCGCATTGGCGGCACTCAGGTCGCTGACAGCCTGTGCCATCCAGTTATAGCCGGGATAGGTCAGCGGCGCAAACACGACCGCCGCCGTGTACGAAAGAAAGCTGACAACGCCCAGCAGCCCTAATTTTTGAGTCAAAGATCGCTTCATTTTATCGCTCCCTGTGCTTATCAAGTTTGGCTTTCCCAAAAGCACCGATAGGGCTGAAAGCCTGCTGCCGCATAGAATTTCTGCGCCGACTCATTGAATGTCCAGACATCCAGTGTCACCTGATCAAAATCTCGATGTTTTGCTTGCGCTTTGCAAATGTCAGCAAAAGGATTGAATCGACACGGTGAGATGTGCCGCATGGGCAGCGCAAAGATCACAAGCCCGATCCACGAAAAGGATACCTTCAGATTCATAAAGCAACACCGGCTTTCACAGCAAATTCAGGCAGCTTTGCGGGCTTTCCATAAATGGCAATCAGCGCGCGGAACTCCCGGCGGAACGCCTCACGCAGCTCTGCCTCCGTCAGGTGCAGATGATCCGTATTGGCGAGAATCGCCAGTCCGTAGGTAAAGTAGATCATATCCTGATGAAAGCGGCGTGCGACGTCCTCCGCATATCCGAATTCATCGACGATCACGCCGATGACCTCCTGCATCAGAACATCGCTTTGATATGCCCCTGGCTGTTCGCCCTCCAGATAGAGCCAGCGGAACAGCTGCTTTTCCTCGGCAGCGAATTTGACGAAGCCCATGCCGTAGCTGCTGTAGCGGCTGTCGCTCCCCTCGTGGGCGCGCAGAGAATCCCGCACGCGCTGTGTGTGCAGTTCGATCGCACGCTGCGTCAGCGCGGCCTTCAGTTCGTCCATGTTCTTGAATGAAAAGTAGATCGGCTGCGTGGAGCAGCCCAGTTTTTTGGCGACGCTGCGGGCATTGATGGCGGAAAAGCCATCGTCACGCAATACCTCCACCGCAGCGTCGATGATCTGTTCCTTTGAAACTTTTCTGACTGCCGGCATAAGCACCATCCTTGTATAATAACACTGCGTTATATATAACGCAGTGTTATTATATCTTGTGGGACGTGATTTGTCAAGCGGCATGTTATTCTCCTGTTTCAATGGAGAAAACCCGGAAGTTCCACCCGGCATAGCTTGACACCGCCGCGGTAAAGTGCTATAATAACGACAATCATCCCATGACCATAGAACATTCATTGTCCTATAAAGAATGCAGAACATGGGAGTTCAACACAAGGGAGGAATGTATAACATGAAACGAGTGATCGCACTGCTGCTGACGCTGGTCATGCTGCTGGGCCTGGTGCCCACGGCTCTGGCCGCCGAAGCCGCCGCCCCCGACGGGACCGTGGTGAAGGCGGAGGAGGTCAGCGGCACCCCCCGGCTGGACGCCATGGCGGAGAACGACTCTGCGGCGGAAACCACCCAGCCCACCGGGCATCAGCCCGATGATATGGTGACCATCCTCGTGGAGCTGGAGCGCGCTCCCGTGCTGGAGGGCTTTGCCGCGAAGAAAACGGCTTCCACCAGCTCTGCCGGTGCGGAGATCGCCGCCTATCTTGCCGGCGGCCGCGCGGAGAAACAGGATGCCGCCATTCGCCGGGATCAGAAAAAGGTCTTTGCCGAGATCCAGGCGGCCCAGCCCGCCGCTCTCCAGGCGGAGGGCACCTCCACTGCCGGCGCCCCTGAGCTGATGGAGCAGTGGACGGTGCTCTTTAACGGCATGGCCGTCCGCGCCCCCTATGGCATGCTGGATACCATCCGCAGTCTGAAGGGCGTGAAGTCCGCCCATGTGCAGCATGTTTACAGTCAGCCCGCCTCTCCGGCCACCAATGCCGGTGTGGCAGGCTACAGCTATGACATGGTCCACCTGCAGGAGGTCTGGAACAAGGGCTACACCGGCAAGGGAATGCTGGTGGCCGTGGTGGATTCCGGCCTGGACATGGAGTATTCCAGCTGGTGGAGCGATGAGGAGGGCGCCAACGTCACCGGTCTGCGCCGGGTCCACGAGGCCTTCCGGGACGACTCCTTCTACTCCCAGCTCAGCAACAGCGACCTGCGCTATACCAAGGAGTCCCTGCTGGCCTTCCTGAACGGCCGCCAGCTCAATGCCAATAGGCTGAGCCCCGCCTCCAACGAGGCCATGTACAAGACCCGCAAGGTCCCCTTCGCCTTTGACTACGCCGGAGACGCCGACCCCTATACCGGCGAGATCATCAGCGGCGACGTCAACGTCCGCAACAGCGGCAGCAACCACGGCACCCACGTCTCCGGCACCGTGGCGGGCTTTGTCCAGAGCCAGGAGGGCGAGGTCCTCTTTTCCGGCGTAGCCCCCGATGCCCAGCTGATGATGATGAAGGTCTTTGCCGACGGCGGCAACTCCGGCGCCACGGAAAGCGCCATTCTCAACGCCCTGGAGGACGCCATGACCCTGGGCGCCGACGCCGTGAACCTGTCTCTGGGCTCCGACAACGGCTTTGCCTATGACGACACCGCCATCCACGGCGTTTATGCCCGGCTGGAGCAGGCCGGCGTCATCCTGATGACCGCCGCCGGCAACAGCGAAAACTCCCCCGCCCAGGGCAATGAGCGGGGCGGCCTGAACCTGGCGGAGGACCCGGATATCTCCATGATGTCCTCTCCCGCCGTCTACCCCTCCAACCTGGCGGTGGCCTCCATCAACAGCACCATCAACATGCAGAGTGTGCTGAGCTGGACCGACGCCCAGGGCCAGAGCCATACCGTGCCCTTCTCCGACCCCAACGAAGTGGCCATGAAGGGGAAGTTCCCCGAGAGCCAGAGCTTCGTTGTGTATGACGCGGGCTACGGCACCTACATGGACTACTACAACGCCGGATTCAGCAACGGCTACAACGGCGGCAAGACGGGTATTGCCCTGGTCAAGCGCGGCAGCGCAGACGGCAGCACCCTCTCCTTCGCCGACAAGATCAACAATGCCAGCAGCTTCTCCGGCACCAACTACATGGGCGAGAGCTACGGCGTGCTGGCTGTGCTGGTTTATGACAGCGACCCCGCCGCCACCACGCTTATCAACATGAACACGGACAACACCTCGCTGACCTCCGCCTTTATTTCCGGCGTGGACGGCGCGGCCATGATCGATGCGCTGAACGCCGGGCAGGAGGTCCGCATCACCGTTCACCAGCAGGACCAGCTGTCCGACTGGGAGGAGGGCGGCCAGATGTCCTCCTTCACCTCCTGGGGCAGCGGCTCCGGACTGGAGCTGAAGCCCGAGATCACCGCCCCCGGCGGCAACATCTGGTCCACCGTGATGGACAGCAGCTATGTGGAGGGCGCCGGGAAGTACGATGACTATACCGGGTCCTACAGTCTGATGAGCGGCACCTCCATGGCGACGCCCCATATGGCGGGCCTGGCCGCGCTGGTGGAGCAGTATGTCAAGTCCCGGCATCCCCAGCAGGACGCCGCCGCCAGCGCCGACCTGACCAACCATCTGCTGGTGAGCACCGCCGTGCCCCAGCAGGAGAACGGCGTATACGTCTCTCCCCGCCGCCAGGGCGCCGGCCTTGTGAACGCAGCCGCGGCCATTTCCACCCCTGCCTACATCGATGTGGACGGCAAGCTGGTGGGCAAGCTGGAGCTGGGCGACGATCCCGGCTGGAGCGGCAGCTATGATCTGGACTTCCGGGTGGAGAACCTGGGCAGCGACACCCTGAGCTACAGCATGAAGGCCGTGCTTCTGCGGCCGGATACCGCAGAGCAGGACGGCAAGACCATGGTCCTTGCCAGCGATGTGCTGATCCGTGAGGTGGATCTGGGCAGCGTCAGCGTGCCCGCCGGCGGCACACAGGTCAGCCGGACCGTTTCCCTCACCGCTTCCGACATCGCCGCCATCCGCGACCTGTTCCCCAACGGCAGCTATGTGGAGGGCTTTGTGATCCTCACCGCCGCCGACGGCTCCGCGCCTCAGATCGGCATGCCCCTGCTGGCCTTCCTGGGCGACTGGACCTCTGCCCCCATCCTGGACCGCGCCAACTGGTTCGACGAGCCCCAGGACGGCGAAAACGTGATGAACAACGACTGTACCCTGGGCGTCAACGTGGTGGGCAGTACCATCCGCAGCGCCGGGGAAGTGGTGAACTTCCTGAACCTGGGCCAGAACATCTTTGATACCGACATTGCCGCCGAGAGCAAGCAGACAGTTTTCCACCAGGAGAACTTTGCCATCTCCCCGGACGGCAGCGGCTATTTCGACGCCATTGACGACCTTGAGCTCTATCAGCTGCGGGATGCCAAGCTCTTTGTCACCGAGGTCCGGAACAAGAACACCAACGAGCTCTATTTCCGCACCTTCAACACCTATGTGCCCCGCAGCGTCTATCAGGCCGGCTACGGCGTGGTCCTGCCCATGTCCCTTTACTACTTCACGGATGCCTGGGACGGAACGGACCTGAACGGCGACGTCCTGCCCAACGGCGCCCAGTGCGTTTACACCATTACCGCCTATGGCGAGGGTGACTACGGCGACACCGTGGACAATGAGGAGCTGGGCCGCCCGGTGACGGACTTCGAGTCCTTCGTGGACGGCAAGGAGCCCACCTTCAACGGCCACAAAATGGACAAGACCGGCGACGTGCTCTCCTTCGACGTGCTGGTGGACACCCAGGCCCCCAAGCTGGAGAACAACGCCGTGACCTTCTATCAGAAGGATGGCCGCACCTACATGCAGGGCACCGTCTATGACGAGGACGGCTCCCTGGCCTCCGTGGCGGTCCACGCCCAGGTGAGCCGGACCTATACCGACTCCACCGGCCGGGAAATCACCGAGTACAACATCGATCTGCTGAATCCCCTGTATTCCCAGAGCATTTATGACGCCGATACCCACACCTTCACCTTCACCGCAGATGTGACGGAGTATCGCGGCAGCTACAACTGGACCGGCAACGTGTATCTCTCCTGCGGCGACTATGCGGCCAATGACCGCACCTATGCCATCAAGGTGGACGCCTCCCAGGGCCTGACCCTGTCCCAGACCTCCGCCCGCCTGCACCCTGGCCAGAGCTTTGACCTCAGCGTGAACAACAACACCGGCTCCACGGCGCCCATCACCCGCACCTCCAGCAACCCCGAGGTGGCCACGGTGGATGAGTTCGGTCATGTGGTGGCTGTGGCTCCCGGCCAGGCCATCATCACCGTGTCCAACGGCACCTACTCCGCCCTGTGCGTCATAGCGGTGGAGGCATCCTCCACGGAGGTGAAGGACTTCAAGCTGTCCATGGACCACTTCTCCGGCCTGAAGCCCAACGGCGCCATCACCGTCCGGGTGGTGGACCTGCAGCCCGCCGATGTGGAGATCTATCAGAATCAGTGGCTGGTATATGAGGACGACGAGGACTGGGCGGGCCTGGTCAGCGTCTCCCAGAACAGCAGCGACGCGCTGGAGGGCCTTATCGACCTGAACTATCAGGCCTCCGCGGACAAGATCCCCTCCGGAACCGGCCATCTGGACGTCACCATCAACGGTGTTACCCGGACCATGACCTTTGACTGGGAGGACGTCTATCAGACCTCCGACCAGGAGGACCTGCAGTCCGACGCCTACTACAACGAGCAGACCTATTACGTCACCGCCGGTGAGACCGCCAGCCTCATCGCCCGGTACCGCCAGACCCACTCCTTCTCCGATGTGAAGCTGTACACGGCCCAGGGGTATGTTTCCGGCGGCAGCGACAATCCCACCACCGCCGCCACCGGCCTGGTGCTGGACGGCCCGGACTTTGTCCTCTCCGGCAGCGAGCCCTGGCGCGGCAGACTGGTGAACACCGAGGGCTATGCCCTACCGGAGTCCATCCATGTGGTTTACCGCTATGATTACGGCTATGAGTATGAGCTGACGGAAAACGCCATGTACAATGGCTATACCTATGACCGTACCACCGGCGATATCGTCGTGTCCGCCCCCTACGGCTCCTCCACCACGGTGGTGATCCGGGCAGACGGCACGGAGAAGGCCGGTAATCCGGCGGGTGCCCTCTCCGGCGTCCCCTATGACCGTCCCGACAGCACCTACGGTCCCTTCAACTGGACGGTGACAGAGGGCGGCGGCAAGCTGGAGACCGCCGAGGACGTCAACGTTAACGGCACCCGCAAGAACGTTGCCTATTACACCCCCTCGGAGCCCGGCGTCAGCTATCTGACTGCCACCACCAAGGACGGGCAGTATCATGTGAACTTCGCCGTGGTCTGCCTGCCGGTGCAGGCCAATACCCTGCGCCTGGATGATACCCGGGCCACCCTGCATCCCCTGGAGACTCTGGCGCTGAACGCGACGCTGACTCCTACCCCCACCCGGGCGGAGGACGCCGCGCTGACCTGGACCTCCTTCAACCCCGAGGTAGCCACCGTGGATGAAAACGGCGTTGTCACCGCCCACAAGCCCGGCTACGCTTACATCAAGGTGTCCACCGATATCAACACCAGCGTCACCGCCTACTGCGTGGTGGAGGTATTGCCTGGTCAGGGCTATACCGTGACTCTGGACGCCAACGGCGGCACGGTGAAGCCCGACTCCGTCAGCGTCCAGTACGGCATGGCTGTGGGCCAGCTGCCTGTGCCTGTCCGTGAGGGCTATACCTTCGACGGCTGGTATGACGAAAACGGTGCGCAGTACACCGAGGACACCGTATATGCCATCGCCGGAGACGCCACCCTCACTGCCCGCTGGACCGCCAATATCTACGAGATCACTCTGGACGCCAACGGCGGCGTCACCGACGTGGCCCTGGTCCAGGTGACCTTCGGCCAGGCCGTGGGCGCCCTGCCCACACCTACCCGGGAGGGCTATGTGTTCCTGGGCTGGTTCGACGAGGCGGGCAGCCGCTATGATGCTTCCACCGTCTACAGCACAGCCGATGGTGTGACCCTCACCGCCCGCTGGGGTCAGGAGGACAGCACCTTCACCATTACCTTGAACGCCAATGGCGGCAAGGTGGAGCCCTCTGCTCTGGCGGTGGTATACGGTCAGGCTGTGGGCGCCCTGCCCGTACCCACCCGGGAGGGCTATACCTTCGGCGGCTGGTACGACAAGGACGGCAACCGCTACGACGCCTCCAGCGTGTACAGCGTCAAGGGTGACACGACCCTGACGGCCCGCTGGATCGAAAACAGTGTCCAGACCGGCGACGGGTTCCCCATCTTCCTGCTGAGCGGCGCGATGATGGCGGCTGCCGCAGGCGCTGTGATGCTCCTGCTGAAGCGGCGGAAGCTCATGGGCGAATAAACAGACCGGAAGTGCTTCTGCACAGGCTGTTATAAAAGGCTCTCCGGCACATGTGCGCCGGAGAGCCGGGAAACGAAACAAGCCAAGGCCGGCAGGTCAATGACCTGCCGGCCTTGGCTTGTCAAAAATCCTTAATGGGACATTCTCCGCTGGGGAGCGGCTCCATCAAAGCGCTGCGGACACGGGCGGAGTGAATCCGCCCTTCGGCAAGGTTTTGCTGGGCAAAACGCTTGGGACGCGGCTGCGCCGCGGGGGAAAAGCAGCAGGGGAGCCGACTCAGGAACCGGCAGCTTACCGTTCCTCGCGGAAGTAGCTCAGACCCAGGTTTGCAGGCGGCTGCTTTGATCCCCCGTCCGGCCAGGCCGGACGGGGGACCCGAATTTCATGCTCCTTCGGGCGGAGTGAATCCGCCCTTCGGCAAGGTTTTGCTGGGCAAAACGCTTAGGACGCGGCTGCGCTGCGGGGGAAAAGCAGCAGGGGAGCCGACTCAGGGACCGGCAGCTTACCGCTCCTCGCGGAAGTAGCTGAGGCCCAGGCTTGCAGGAGGCTGCTTTTCCATGTTGTTGCGCAGGCTGGAGATCACCAGCACCACCACGGTGACCACATACGGCAGCATCTTGTACAGCTCCTTCACGGCCATCTGGCTGCCGGTGGGGATATACAGATACAGAATGTACAGGCCGCCGAACAGGATGGAGGCCAGGACGCTGACATTGGGACGCCAGATGGTGAAGATCACCAGGGCGATGGCCAGCCAGCCGCGGTCGCCGAAGGCGTTGTTGGACCACACGCCGCTGGCGTAGTCCATCACGTAGTACAGGCCGCCGAGACCGGCGATCATGCTGCCCACGCAGGTGGCCAGGTACTTATACCGGGTGACGTTGATGCCGGCGGCGTCGGCGGTGGAGGCGCTTTCGCCCACGGAGCGCAGGTGCAGGCCGGGGCGGGTGTGCTTCAGGAAATAGGAGGACAGCAGGGCCAGGATAATGGCCAGATACGCCAGGAAGCCATAGGACAGGAAGATCTGGCCGAACCAGCCCAGACTCTTGGCAAAGGGCAGGGACTTGGCAAAATAGCCGCTGGTGGCGGACAGGGCGATGGAGGGAACCTCGCTGCCGGTGAGCTTGATCAGGGAGCCGCCGAAGAAGTTGCCGATGCCCACGCCGAAGGTGGTCATGGTCAGGCCGGTAACGTTCTGGTTGGCCCGCAGGGTCACCGTTAGGAAGCAGTACAGCAGGCCCATCAGCAGAGAGCCCAGCAGGGAGCACAGCATGGGGATCAGAATGGCCAAAAAGCCGCTCATCTGGTCGGCGGGCACGGCCTGCTCATAGAAGAACGCGCCGATGACGCCGCAGATACCGCCCACATACATGATGCCGGGGATACCCAGGTTCAGATTGCCGGACTTCTCGGTGAGGATCTCGCCGGTGCTGCCGTACAGCAGGGGGATACCCTGCATGACCGCGCGGGGGATGAAGGATACAATATCAAAATTCATTTTCTCACGCCTCCTTCTTTCCGGAAGAACGGAACTGGACCTTGTAGTTGATGAAGAACTCGCAGCCGATGATGAAGAACAGGATGATGCCCGTCAGAATATCGGAGAAGGAGCGGTTCAGGCCGAAGGCCGTGGAGATCTCGCTGGCGCCGCGGCTGAGGACCACCAGCAGCAGGGACACGAAGATCATGATAACGGGGTTGAACTTGGCCATCCAGGACACCATGACGGCGGTGAAGCCCCGGCCGTCCACGATGGTGGTGGTCATGGTGTGGTCGGTGCTGGAGGTCAGCAGCAGGCCGATCAGGCCGCACAGAGCGCCGGACAGGGCCATGGTCCGGATGATGACCCGGTCCACCTTGATGCCGGCATAGCTGGCGGTGCGGCGGCTTTCGCCCACCACGGCGATCTCATAGCCGTGCTTGCTGTAGTTCAGATAGATGTACATCAGGCCCGTGAGAATGGCCACCACCAGAATGGCCAGCAGGTACTTCTGGTTGCCGATGGTAGGCAGCCAGCCGGCCTGGGTGTCCTGGTTGATGATGCCGATCTTGCCGGAGCCCTTGGGAACCTCCCAGATGATGATGAAGTAGGCCACCAGCTGGGTGGCGATATAGTTCATCATCAGGGTGAACAGGGTCTCGTTGGTGTTCCACTTGGCCTTGAAGAAGCCGGGCAGGAAGCCCCACAGAGCGCCTGCGGCCAGGGACGCGATGGTCATGACCACCAGCAGCAGCCAGTTGGGCATCTTGCCGCCCAGGCAGATCATGCAGGTGGTGGAGGCCAGACAGCCGATGAGGACCTGGCCCTCGGCGCCGATGTTCCAGAAGCGCATCTTGAAGGCGGGGGTCACCGCCAGGGAGATGCCCAGCAGAATGGCCACGTTTTCCCAGGTGGTCCAGCTCTTGCGGGCGGTGCCGAAGGCGCCCTTGAGGATGGTGCCGTAAATGCTCAGGGGATTTTCGCCGGTGAGGATGGTGGTGACCAGTGCGCACACCACCAGCGCCAGGATGATGGCGCCGCCCCGGATGGCCACGTTGGTGTACCACGGCAGGGTGTCCCGCTTGGAAATGTGGAACAGGGATTTCTTATTCATCCGCTTTGCCTCCTTTGTTCACCAGCGTCATCAGCGCGCCGACCTGGTGCTTGTCCGTGGTCCGGGCGTCTACCATGCCGGAGACCTGACCGCCGCACAGAACCACGATCCGGTCGCACAGCTCCAGCAGCACGTCCAGATCCTCGCCCACATACACCACGGCCACGCCCTTCATTTTCTGCTCGGTCAGCAGATTATAGATGGTATAGGAGGTGTTGATGTCCAGGCCGCGGACGGCGTAGGCCGTCATCAGCACGGCAGGCTGCTGGGCGATCTCGCGGCCCACCAGGACCTTCTGCACATTGCCGCCGGACATGCGGCGCACGGGGAAGCTGGTGCTGGGGGTCACCACCTCCAGCTCCTGCCAGATGCGGTTGGCCAGGGCCTCGGGGTCCTTGCGGTCCAGGAAGATGCCGCCGCCCTTCCGCCAGGAGCGCAGCATCATATTGCCGGTCATGCCCATGGAGCCTACCAGGCCCATGCCCAGGCGGTCCTCCGGGACGAAGGACATGGCGATGCCGCTCTTGCGGATGGCCATGGGGCTCAGGCCCACCAGCTCCTTGGGCTGGTCGTTTTCGGGATTGTAATAGGTGACGGAGCCGGAGGCCACGGGATACAGGCCCGCAATGGACTCCAGCAGCTCCCGCTGGCCGGAGCCGGCGATACCGGCAATGCCCAGCACCTCGCCGGCGTTGACGGTGAAGGTCACGTTGTCCAGGCGCTTGACGCCCATCTCGTCAAAGACCGTCAGGCCCTTGATGTCCAGCCGGGGCTTCACGTTCACGGGGGTGGGGCGGTCGATGTTCAGGGTGACGGCGTGGCCCACCATCATGTCCGTCAGGGACTGCTGATTGGCGTCCTTGGTCTGCACGCAGCCGATGTACGCGCCCTTGCGCAGCACCGCCACCCGGTCGGACACGTCCAGCACCTCGTGGAGCTTGTGGGTGATGATGATCAGGGACTTGCCGTCGTTCTTCATGTTGCGCATGACGGCAAACAGCTTGTCGGTCTCCTGGGGGGTCAGCACGGCGGTGGGCTCGTCCAGGATCAGGATGTTGGCCCCGCGGTACAGGACCTTCACGATCTCCACCGTCTGCTTCTGGGACACGGACATGTCATAGATCTTCTGATCCGGGTCAATGTCGAAGCCGTAGCGGTCGCAGATCTCCTGGACCTTCTTCCGGGCCTCGGCCAGGTTCAGCTTCCCGGGCATACCCAGGATGATGTTTTCCGTGGCGGTGAACACGTCCACCAGCTTGAAGTGCTGGTGGATCATGCCGATTCCCAGGGCGAAGGCGTCCTTGGGGGAGGCGATGGTCACAGGCTTGCCGTCGATGTAGATCTGTCCCTCGTCGGGGAAATAGATGCCGGAGAGCATATTCATCAAGGTGGTCTTGCCGCTGCCGTTTTCACCCAGCAGGGACAGGATCTCACCCTTATACAGCTCCAGCGTAACGTCCTTGTTGGCCGTTACCTTGCCGAAGCACTTGGTGATATTCTCCATTTTAACTGCGCATACGTTTGCCAAGGCAGTCACCCTTTCTTTCCGGGGGGCCGGGGCGCAGGAGGCCCCTCCGGGTTTTTGTTCCATAGGTGTCATTTTACCATAATTCTGCAGCGTTGTAAATCGCTAACAGCAAAAAAATGAAAATAAATACAAAAAAATTTAGATGGTTACAAAATTTATCAGGCAAAACCCATAGAGAAACCGGAAAAACAGCACTTTTGTGAAATTTGACACAATGCCGTTTAATTATTCACAAAGCACCGGGTCCAATGAAAGAAAAACGAGCGGTTTGGTAGGTAGGTTTCCGGCAAATATTTCGGCATATTGCAAAATGTGCATAAAAAAAGAATGTGAATAAGTTCACATAATGTTAAATTCGCAGAAATTGACGTTAAAAGTTTATTAAAATTGTCAATTGTGCAATTGACCGAATCCCTGTATACTTTGAATATGTCCAATAGACGCATGCCGCCGGCACGGCCTGCGCCGGCTCCCGCCCCGCCGGGGCGGAGGAGGAAAAAGAAAAGGAGAGAATTCAATGGAAGAAAGAAAAGGCTTTGGAACCACATTCGGGTTCCTGATGGCTGCCGTGGGATCGGCAGTGGGCCTTGGCAACATCTGGGGCTTCCCCAACAAGATGGGCGCCAACGGCGGCTTCACGTTCCTGGTCATCTATCTGATCCTGGCGGCGCTGTGCGGCTTCATCGTCATGGTGGGCGAGCTGGCCCTGGGCCGCAAGACCGGCCGCGGCGTCATCAGCACCTATAAGATCCTCACCAAGCGCTTCAAGTGGCTGGGCTGGCTGGGTATCATCGCACCCTTCCTGATCCTGTCGTTCTACTGCGCTCTGGGCGGCTACTGCATCAAGTATGTCACCGTGAACCTGGGCAACCTCTTCAACGCCGGCTTCGGCACCGGCGGCCTGGGCGGCGCAGAGGTGTTCGGCGGCCTGCTGACCAACCAGGGCGAGTCCGTGATCTATGGTCTGATCTTCGTGCTCATCACCCTGCTCATTGTCATGTGCGGCGTCAGCAACGGCATTGAGAAGGTCTGTTCCGTGGGTATGCCCGCCCTGTTCATCCTGCTGGTGATCTGCATCATCCGGGCCTGCACCCTGGGCGGCAACGACTTCACCGTGGCCGTTCTGCAGGCCGACGGCAGCACCGTGCAGCAGGTGATCCACAGCAGTGCCCTGGACGGCCTGAAGTACATGTTCCAGCCGGGCTATGTCACCAGCACCGGTTATTATGAGCCCGCCAAGGCTCTGGTGGACGGGGCCATGGTCGGTGCCGTTGCCGGTGTGCCCGTGGTCAAGCATGGCATCAACGGAGAGCTGAGACAGAAAGGGAAGGTTGCGGAGCTGGCCTGTGGTTATCAAGGAGGTTCCGGGGCACTCATTTCCATGGGCGCGTTATCCATGGGATTGAAGGAGGAAGAACTTCCGGACATCATCGAGCAGTGGCGTGCCGCTTCTCCCCACATCGTACAGTTCTGGTGGGATATGGAGAAGGCTGCGGTGGACACGGTCAAGACCCATGAGGAACATGCCGCCGGTCGGATCCGCTTCCAGTACTACAGTGGGACGCTTTGGATGGCGCTTCCGGGCGGCAGGAAGCTCGCCTATCTGAAGCCGAAACTCCAGCCAAACCGCTTCGGGCGCATGAGCCTGACATTTGAAGGCGTAGGGAATGCGGCAGGTTCCGGCGGCTGGTCCAGGCAGGAGACCTATGGAGGCAAACTCAGCGAGAATGCGACCCAGGGAACCGCACGGGATATCCTGACGGAAGCCATGTGGAGGCTGGAAAAGGCCGGATTTGCGATCATCGCCCATGTACATGATGAGGTGATCATCGAGGCGTCGGCCGGCCACCATACGGTGGATGAGGTCTGTTCCATCATGGCGCAGAACCCGGATTGGTGCCCGGACTGCCCACTGGCGGCTGCGGGCTACCTGGCGCCCGACTATTACTTTAAGGATTAAGCCGGATGGCCTTATGGGAGGGGAAGATATGCCGCATGTATTGAGGATGAAGGACGGA
>OMAZ01000482.1_pt1 | contig 20578 bp, 17 predicted proteins | sample 1674131 | NCBI WGS metagenome assembly OMAZ01 (sample SAMEA103958147, study PRJEB25191) | human gut metagenome | biome: human-associated habitat [ENVO:00009003]; feature: intestine environment [ENVO:2100002]; material: feces | place: Germany | collected 2013/2015 | reverse complement strand
GGGCGGCAACACCGCCACCAAGACCGAACAGGCGGAACGGCTGATACTTGACCTGTTGGCAGACGGGAAAGAGCTTGCCAGTGAGGACATTGTAAAAGCCGCAGCCGAAGCCGGAATATCCGAAAGGACGGTACAGAACGCCAAGCGCAACATGGGCGGCATTTTAGGCGCAAGGCGTGTCGGCGGTCAATGGTACAACTTCATCAAGAAGAAGCAGCCACCCGAACCCGCAAGCTGAAAGTGCAAAACGCAGACCCTTTGCACCTTGCACTTTCGCACTTTCAGATTTTGAATAACTGATACCTGCCCTTATGTATAGACCGCATAGGGGCTTTTTCTATGAAAGGAGAGCCTATGAACAATGAAACCACCAACTGCGCCGCCACCGCTGCCACTTCCCCTCTGACCGTAAAGGAAGCCCCGCAGCCTGTCATGGTAAAGAAAATCGGAAAGACTACCTACCGCGTTACAATCCATTTCAGCGAAACGAGCAAAGAAACCATGAGCGACAAAATCAAGCGTCTGATTTTGAATGACAGCGAAAAAAGTTCTTAAACACCCTTGACAAAACGTATCAGAAGACACGCTCCTGTCTGCGATGGAGACTGCCGGAAACGATCAGTTTGACGATGACACCGAGAAGAAAGGTCTTGGAACACCCGCGACCCGTGCCGGTATCATTGAAAAGCTGGTGAAATCCGGCTTTGCAGAGCGCAAAGGCAAATCCCTCATTCCCACGAAGGACGGCTGCAACCTCGTCTGCGTCCTGCCGGAACAGATCACTTCTCCAGCAATGACGGCGGAATGGGAAAACACGCTCATGGAGATTGAACGCGGCAAGGCAGATGCGGACGCCTTCCTCAGCGGCATTGTCCGGATGACCGGGGATCTCGTGAAAGCCTATCCCTTCCTCTCCGATGCCGAAGCCCAGCGTTTCGGCACGGGCAAGGAGGAAATCGGCAAATGTCCTCGTTGTGGATCTCCGGTCTATGTCGGCAAGGGCAACTTCTACTGCTCGAACAAGGACTGCTCCTTCTGTCTGTGGGAAGACAACAAGTTCTTTTCCAGCAAGAAAAAGAAGCTGACCAAGAAGATTGCAAAGGAGCTGCTGGACAAGGGCTGGTGCCGAGTGACCGGGCTTTACACACCGAAGAAGCCCCAGCTCTACGATGCAGTGATCCGGCTGGATGACAGCGGCGGCAAATACGTCAGCTTCAAGATGGAGTTTGACCGATGAACCGTCCGAAGTATGTTGCCTCTTGCAGCGGAGGCAAAGACAGCGTAGCGACGCTCCTGCTGGCAGCACAGCACAATGAGCCGCTGGACGAGGCAGTTTTCAGCGAAGTCATGTTTGATCAGGACACAAGCGGTGAAGTCCCGGAACACCGGGACTTCATCTATGACCGGCTCAAGCCTTTCTGCGAAAAGGAGCTGGGCATCAAGTTCACCATTCTCCATGCGGACAAGACCTACGATGAGGTGTTCCATCATGTCATCACCCGCGGACCGCATAAGGGCGAGGTTCGCGGCTTTGCATGGGCTGGTATGTGTGCAGTCAATCGTGACTGCAAAATCCCGCCAGTCCGCAAGTACAATGCCGCACTCTCGCCGGACACGGTGAGCTATGTCGGCATCGCGGAGGATGAGCCAAAACGCCTTGCTCGTCTGGATGGAATAACGAAGGTCAGTCTGCTTGCCAAATACGGTATGACCGAGGCGGACGCCTACAAGCTCTGTCAGGAACACGGGCTGCTTTCCCCGATCTACGCTCACTGCCGGAGAAACGGCTGCTGGTTCTGTCCCAATGCAAGCGACGAAGAGCTGTTGCACATGATTACAAAACACCCGGAGCTGTTTGACAGACTGATTGAATGGGAGAAGGAGGATAACATCTTTCATCGTCGGCTGACACGCAGAGAAACCCCGTCTGAGGTAAAGGCTCGTTTACTGAGCAAATCCCAGACGGGGTTTTCTTCGCCCAAAAGCAAATAAGAAATGGAGGTTTGAGATGGCTGAAAACAAAAATGCACAGCAAGTCCGCGAGATTACGGACAAGCTGGAACAGGGCATCAAGGAGCTTTTTGAATCCGAGCGGTTTAAGGAATATCTCCGCACGATGTCCAAGTTCTACAACTATTCCTTCAACAACACGCTGCTCATTGCGATGCAGAAGCCGGAGGCAACCTATGTTGCCGGTTATACCTCGTGGCAGCGCAACTTTGACCGTCAGGTCATGAAGGGCGAAAAGGGCATCAAGATTCTTGCACCCGCGCCGTACAAGGCGCAGGAAGAGCGTGAGAAGATTGATCCTTTGACGCAAAAACCGGTAATCGGCGCAGATGGAAAAACTGTCACGGAAACGGTTGAGGTCCTGCGTCCTGCCTTCAAGGTGGTAAGTGTCTTCGATGTTTCCCAGACGGACGGCAAGGAGCTTCCGGACATCATCGTCGATGAGCTGAAAGGCACCGTCGAAAACTACGAGGCGTTCTTCGACGCGCTCAGGCAGGAATCTCCCGTCCCTATTTCCTTTGAGGACATTCCGGGCGGTGCAAAGGGATTCTTCGCGCCGGTTGAAAGCCGCATTGCCATTCAGGAGGGCATGAGCGAAATCCAGACGGTCAAAACCGCCATTCACGAGATCGCCCACGCAAAGCTCCACGCCGTCAAGCCGGATGAGAAAGCCGCGCCAGAAGATAAGAAGGATCGGCACACCAAGGAGGTTGAAGCGGAAAGCGTTGCCTACACCGTCTGCCAACGGTACGGCATTGAAACCTCGGACTACTCCTTTGGCTATATCGCCGGTTGGTCATCCGGCAAGGAAACCAAGGAATTGAAAAGTTCTCTGGACACCATCCGCAAGACGGCGGCTGAGATGATCGAGGGCATTGACGCCAAGCTCAAGGTGCTGCTGGCAGAGAAAGCACAGTCCGCAGAGAAAGATACCGAAGCCCCCGCAGAGCCGATGCCGGAAGTCCCCGTTTACCGCGAGACGGCGAATTATGCTTATGAAGCCGGTGAGCTGGAGTCATATCGTGCTTCTCTCACTGCAAACGTGGAATGCCGCCGTGCGATTGAGGCGGCAATCAGTTCTAACTACGGAGACAACCGGCTGGATGCGGATGCTGCCGTAAAAAGCGTCCTTGAGCAATTCTCTCCGGAGCGCGTCCGGTACGTCCTCGCAAACACCATTCAGCAGAAAGACTTCGACGGGCGCATTCCGCAGTCTCTCAAGGAGTGGGCAAAGAGCGTTGAAGTCTGCCCTGAGAATGCCTCTCGCTTCCTTGTGGATAAACCCAATCCCGGACTGACCGCCCTTTTCGTCGATGCGTTCCGCCAGCAGACCGAAGCTCAAAAGGAAGTCACTTCTGAGAAAACAGAGGAAAGAGAACCTGAGGTTGTTGCATGGGAGAATGATGAGATTACCTCTATTGAGGTAAAAACTGTGGAGGTCAAGTCTCCCTTTGCCCCCTTGCCAGAGGAAGCGGCAAAAGCACCGAAAGCGCACCGCCTGACTGCCGAAGAGAAGGAAATCAAAGCCGCCGTCATGGACACGCTCAAGGGGCAGATTGCCTATAACAACGACGGAATGCGGGCGTCCTATCGCGCCTCTAACCATTCCTTCAATCTGCTGGCACGGAACGGTGTCAGAATCGAGGACAACATGGTCACGCAGAACGGTGAGCCGCTGTTCAAAATCCATCGCCGTCATGCGACGCGGAAAACTCAGGGCTGCTACCGTGAGCTGATGCCGACGCTGGAATACGTCAAGCAGGAGCAGAAGCAGGAAAAGCCCTCTATCCGCGATCAGCTCAAAGCTGCCGCGAAAACGCAGCCGGAGAAGAAGTCCCCGGTCAAATCCAAAACACACGACATGGAGTTGTGAGAAAGGAGAAGCATGAAGAAATACACAGACGTTGACATCGTTGCGGAGCTGCAGAAGCTTGTGGATAGTCATGTAGACAGCTACAAGGAAGACTTCGACATCGACAAGCGCATCATCCGCCGCGCCGCCGAAAGCCAGAATCCCGAAGACAAGACGCTGATGTGGTTCTGCCGTCCGCATGGGACGCACTGCCTCAATGAAAATCAAGTCTTTATTCAGGGAACGCGAGATCACAACACCTTCCGCTTTTACGCGGAACAGACCTACGACGAATGCGTTGCCCGCGTCATTGTCCCGAAAGCCGTCAAGCGCGGCAAGGTCTTCGGAGATGTCTTTGAGATCAACTACCGGGAACAGGCGGCAAATGTGGCGCAGAACTCGGTTGCGCCGGATCACGACCGGCTGACCTTTGCAGACGGCTTTGTGCTGGAAGCCCCCTGCCGCAGCAGCTTCGATGCAGCAATGGCTCTGATCGGTGAGCATGGCGGCGTCAAGACCCACCAGACGCTCCCGAAGGACGCGGATGCTCTGGTGGAAGTGCTGTCTAAGCAGAAAAGCCGCCGTGACAGACTGCCGGAGGCAGATAGGACAGAGGTGCTTTCGCCTCTGCCCGTTGCAGAACTTCGGAAGTATGAGGTAGTCAAAAAGGCGCATCCGGACGCACTGGTCTGCTTTGCCCAGAATGGCTATTTTGAGCTGTACGGCAAGGACGCGGAAAAAGCCGCGCCCTTGCTCGGCACAAAGCTCCTTGAAAAGAAGGTACACGGCAAGCCCTCCATGCCGGTGACCGGCTTCCGTGAAGCTGCGTGGGTAGCCGGTTCTCACAAGCTCTGGAAGTCCGGGGCGAATGTCTTTCTCAGCAAGGACGGCGAGACCTTCAAGGAACTCAAAGGCGCAGATTACATTCCTATCGGCGCGACGCTGAATGTGGATGGCATCAAGTGCAGAATCGAAGCGGTTGATTTTGCCGCCGATGAAGTCCGGCTGACCAACATTGAGGACAAGAACCGCCCCATTCGCTTTTCTGAGAGCATCCAGTATGTCCGCGCCTATGTGGAGGATGCCGGAACTGCCATCTACGACACCATCCCGAAGAAGCCCGCTGCCCGTGAATCCATCCGTGACAAACTGAAATCCGCACAGAAGGCACAGCCGACCCACACACCGAAACCACAGAAATCAAAAGGAAAGGATATGGAACTCTGATATGAAAAACTTTACCGTGGAAGAAACCAACCTGATGTGCTGCTTCAACACGTCCAGCCGGAAGAGACTGATCGACGATATGAAGAGCGTCACCCTGAACGACATGGACGGTGAGATTGCGGAGCTGATGTATAAGACCGTCCGGAAGCTCGAAGCCATGACCGACGCGGAGTTTGAGGAACTGTATATCATGCCGGACGGCATGGTGGATGACTGAAAGGAGGATGCCTATGCCCGTATTAGACGGTGATTTTGAAGCCTTCGTCACGAACCTTGGCAAGTACAACGAGGGTATGCTGATCGGTGAGTGGGTGAAGTTGCCCACCACCGAGGAAGAGATGCAGAAGGTCTTTGAGCGTATCGGGATCGGCAAGCAGGATGAGTTCGGTCAGCCCTATGAAGAGTGGTTTATCACCGACTATGAATGCCCGATCTATGGCGTTCAGAAGATGCTTGGCGAGTACGAGAGCCTTGATAAGCTCAACTACCTTGCCGCTTTGATTGACGAGCTTTCCCTGAGCGATCAGGAAAAGCTCGTTGCCATTATGGAAGCCGGTTGCGATGAGGTTAGCGACATCGACGATCTCATCAACCTGACGTTCAATCTGGACTGCTACGATATCATGCCCGGTATCAACGACGAATCCGATCTCGGCTATTATTACGCCCACGAAGCCGGTATTTACTCTGAAAAGGATCTCGGTCCTCTGGCAAACTACATCGACTATGAACGCTATGGGCGCGACATTGCGATGGATGAGCAGGGACGTTTCACCGATGAGGGCTATGTCCGCGTTGCAAGCGAGAGGTGGGACAGGCAGTTTGACGGTGAGCTTGATGACATTCCCGATGAATACCGGATTACCGGCTCAGGGGAAGCCGCCGAGCGTGACAGCACCATCGCCGTTCTCATCGTTGAGCCGGGAAAGGAGCCTTATGTGAAGGAGATTGACTCCGGTCTGGAGTCCTTGCAGCATGAGGTCGGCGGCTGCATCGAGGCGATTTACCCCTACGAAGACCCGGTTGCCTTAATCTGTAATGAGGAAGGCAAGCTGGAAGGTCTGCCCCTGAACCGCGCTCTGCGGGATGAGGACGGTGACATCTACGACGTTGTTGCCGGAACATTCATGGTAGTCGGCTTGACGGATGACAGCTTCGGCTCTCTGACCGTAGAGCAGATGCAGAAGTTCTCTGACCACTTCAAAGTGCCGGAGCAGTTTGTTAAGTTGGGCGATAAGATTGTAGCGATTCCCATGATCTCGAAGGAACAGCAGAAGCAGGAGAGCATTGAGCAGAAGGACTTTGAGATGAACGCCGATACCTCCGGTCTGACGGTTGCCGGTCACATCGGGACGTGGCACACCATTGACCAGCATGAAGTCGGCGGTCACAGCTTTTATCTGATGGAGCATGACACCTACGGCGATGAAGCTGCCTGTATCATTGTCGATGAGCGCGGCAAGCTCGTCCTTGATGATGTCTACAACGGCTTTGACGATGACACGCTCCGCCTTCTCGACCTTGAGGTCAAGGAAGTGCCGGAGATGCCCGATCCCGCGCTCTCTGTTCAGGATATGAAGGACTATGGCTACGCATGGGCTGGCGTCCTTCCCGCCGGTCAGGAGGCGGCTGAAAAGGCGATGGAGAAGGGCTGCGAGGTTTACCGCCTCTATTCCGATAACACCGAGGGCTTGTGCGTGGATGCCAAGGAGATTGCCGACCATGCGGCAAAGGGCGGAATGCTCGGTATCAGCAAGGAAAGCTGGATGGTGGCTCTTGAGAAGGAAAACTACCTCAAGGCGGCGGAGATGTCGATGGAGGATGACTACGGCATGATTGATGGGATCATCAACAACGGTCCGAAGGAGGACAAGACCGCAGAGGTCAAAGCCCCCGAAAGGGGCGAAAAGTCCTCCATCATGGACAGGCTCAAGTCTGCAAAGGCTGAAAAGCAGAAGGAATGCTGCCCTCCCAAAAAGCACAAAGGAGAGATTGAACTGTGAGCAGAAGTCAGAAGTGGCGGCAGGAGTGGTCGTTCTTCATCGGGGACAGCGGACGCCGGAAGTATAACCGCTTTTGCGTCCGCTGCGCCCATAGCTGCAAGCAGAGTTTCCGTGCGGATCTCATCGCCTGTCCGCACTTCTCCCGCAAGGCATCGAGGTGTAGACAGTTAGGGGTCGAAAAAGCCTGTGATTGCAAGCCTCAGAGCGACGAGGAATGACCGCCCAGTGTGATTATATTCCCCGCACAGTTCCAGCAATAGAGCGGAAATAAGTGTCGATTTCGGCACTTGTTTGAATGCCCGGAAAACGAACCAAGAGCCTCTGTCGATGCCCGTTTTGGGCGTCGGCAGAGGCTCTTTTTTTATGACATATTCAAAATAGCGGACAGCAGCTCTTGAACCTGTTGCCGGTATTCCGGCTTTATATCCGAAATACGTCTGGCAAGCGCAAGGGCTTCCGCTTCTGGCTCATCGGTCCCAAAGATAATTCGGTCCGCACTGACGCCCAGCAAACGGCAAAGACGCTGCAAGGCTTCAAGAGAAATACCGGAAGCACCACGCTCAATAGCGCTCAGGTGATTCGGCGTCATGCCAAGCATTTCTGAGAGCGTGTCCTGCGTATAGCCCGCCTGTTCTCTTGCCACTTGAATATTGCCGCCGATTTCAATATTGATGTCCTTCTTCTCTCGCATAGCCTCACCACCTTTGCATTTAGTGTACCTAACGGCGGTGTCATTATCCACGGTACGCCGTCGTTGATTTTACTAACGACATTGCGTTGACTGTCCGTGATGAGGGTGATAGAATGGAGTTACCTACCAAAAGAGTGAAAGAAGGGGTGTCATGTCACGCATTATTGAGTTTAGAAAGTCTGCTCAAAAAGCTGCAAAGCAATCCGTTCAAGGCAAGAGTTGTGCGTTTACCGGTCATAGACCGCAGAGTCTTCCGTTCGGCTTTGATGAATCCGATAAGCGTTGTACTTCTTTGAAATCTGTTATGCGGGATCAGATTGTAGCACTCATCGAGAACGAGGGCGTCACGCATTTTATTACCGGCATGGCTCTTGGCGTCGATATGTACGCTGCGGAAATTGTACTCGATTTGAAATCAAAATACCCTCACATTACTCTGGAAAGTGCAATCCCTTGTGAGACACAAGCGATCAAATGGTCTGTGGCTTCACGGGAACGGTATTATAATATCGCGGCAAAGTGTGACAAGGAGACCATGCTGCAACGGGAGTACACGTCGGACTGCATGGACAAGAGAAATCGGTACATGGTCGATCACGCCGATTATATTCTCGCAGTATGGAATGGATGCCCCAGCGGTACCGGGAACACCGTGAGATATGCCCACAAAAAGGGCAAATCTATCATCGTTATCAATCCGGTTTCCCTTGATGTCACGCGGGAATAAGGCAAAAATCCCACTCCTGAATCAAGCGTTGCGAAAACCGTGAAGTATTTCCCGATAGTGAATACACATTGCACTACTCGGTGATTATTGGAAACGTGTACGGCGTATGCTGCCCAGTGAACATCTCCACGGAACACATCGAATTTTCACGGCTTCGTAAAACGGAAAGTGTCACCTTATGAACAGTCCCTTGCCGAGAGAAAAATAAATCGCTGGAAACGGGAACGCCCCCGGCACTGTGCGTCTGGCACAGTGTCGGGGGCGTTTTTCCGTGTCTTAGTTATGAGCCAGTTCATTTAGGAGCAGCTTTCGATAGTCCACATCCAAGACGCAGCGATGGAAGTCCATCAGACGGTGTTCGTCGAACAGCTTTTCACAGAGCTTGGTCAGCGGATGATTCATCAGCTTTGCAGAAATGCCAGTCTCGTTGAAAAACCTTGCCCATGTGAAGACCTCTTCTAAATCCTCCTGCCCAAGCGTGGCAGGAATGATGGCGTTGCAGAGACGGACAATGGGGCTGTCCGCAAATCGCTCTGCGACTTCCTCCGGTGTGCATTCATAGCGGTCACAGTCAAAGGAAAGCGCATCCTCAATTTTAAGATAATTTTCGGTTTCATCCCGCGTCAAGGTTATGGTGTAGTCTCCCATACCGGACGGCACATCAATATTCTCCATGACATCAAGCTCGTAACGGGAGCCGCCGATGATCGCCTCAAAGGAGAAGGACTGACAGATTACTGCTGGGTTTTTGTCTATCTTGTCCTCATTCAGAAATGATAGCGGATTATACTCCGTCAGTTCCCAGCCGATTTTACCTCTCTCTGTTTGCTCGGCAATCTGCTGGATCAGATGTTGTTCTTCTTCGTGCAGATTTTCATTGTACAACATGATACACCTCCGTTTTCTGATTGTCGTTTTTTGGGGGGCTGCTCTATGTTTCCGAAGAGACTGCCGTTTGTATCATCATTCCTTGGCTGAGGGCAGACCTTCGTAAAACTTCCTAAGTTCGCCCAAACTGCTTGTCCGATTTTTGATAGGCAGGGAGTCCCATGTAATGTCATGATAGCGTTCCGGCGGCTCATCCCGCAGTCTTCGGTCGATGATGCAGACAATGCCGGTGTCCGTGAAATTGCGGATCAATCGCCCGATGCCCTGCTTGAGCTTGATAATCATTTCGGGAACGCGGACATCCATCAGAGCATCCTTAGCAACGGAACACTTATACTCGATAATCGGATCGGGGACAGGGAACGGAAGCCGGAAAATGATCACATTGGAAAGGCTTTTTCCTTCAATGCTGATACCTTCCCAATATGCGCCCGTCCCCAGAAGCACGGAGTTCGTATCTTCCTTAAACTCATTCAGCACCTTGTCCTGCGACGATCCCGGCTGCTGCATCAAGATTTTGTACGGAAGATTTTTCTCACTGAGAATGGAGTAGACCTCTTCCATGTCGGTCTTTGCCGTAAACAGCACGAGTGCCTTTCCATTGGAAATGCTCAGGATCTCAAGCAGCCGCTCCACGCCCTTTTCAATGAAGGCATCATGCTCTCTGGTCGGGTGCGGGAGATCGTCGCAATAGTAGATCATGGCGTGTTCATCGTATGGATATGGGGAAGGCTTTGGCTCGGATAAGCAGCCGCGATCACCAGCGGGAAAGCCGGTATTGCTGATAAAGTAGGAATACTGTTCTTCCAGAGACCCGCTCGTGGCGTTCGTCAGCGTGGCAGAGGTCAAGATGGTTCTTTCATCACCATTGAAGTATAGGCGGCTCACAATTTCTTTTGTGTTTTTAGGGCAATAGACGAGTTCCGTGTTGCTGCCGTGCTGCTCAATCCAGATCAGCATATCATCTATCCGGTCAAGAAGCTCTGAAAGGGACTCGCTGACGGCATCCAGATCATCAGAGGCAGCAAAGGAACGGTTGTTTCTGAAATCCATGCTGGAATAAATCTGAATGCTGGACGAAAGGTTGTGTATGGCGGCGTTCATCTCGGTAAGCAGTTCAATCGCACTGCCATTGTTGTCGAAGAAAAAGCGGTCAGCGTAGCGCATATCCTGTTCTGCCTCGTTGATCTGCTTTTGGACTTGTGCTTTCAGGCAGTTATAGAAGGCGATGATTGCGCTCTCTGCCTCTCGCTTTTCACCTGACACACTGCTCTGGTCAAAGGATCGCAGCTCATAGAATGCGCTCTTAATCATTCCAAAGAGCATACCTTGCCCGAAACGCTCCGTTGTGGCACTCCGCACCTTATCATCTAAGTTGTGCGCTTCATCCACGACAAGCAGATCAGCGGCGGCGTTAATCAGCCCTTCCTGACCGCGCCGGAGTTTCATGAGATGCTGGGTTAAAAAATCCTGATTGCACAGTACCACTCCATCCGTAAACTTTAATGCTGCGCGGACTTTGTAATACTTGCACTTCTTTTCACAGGAGCCACAATTCTTCATGCTGAACCGCTGCACGTTTACCTTGTCCCAGACTCCTTGCGGCAAAACCTCCGGGAAATCCTTGCGTTCCTCATACCCTTGCTTGATTCCTTCTTTGATCGCGTCCGGTGGGTCTGCTTTCGGGTCACACATATACTCATCTGCGCGTTTGTTGCAGAGATAATGGGTCTGTCCTTTTGCGAGGATAACATCTCTGTTCAGCCCAAGAAGGGGCATTACCGCGTGGACATCGCGCCAGAGCTGTTCTTGAAGCGCAATGGTCGAGGTTGCGATGATAACCGGCTTGTTCATGCGTTTGCTGTACAGCAGCACCGGCACAAGATAACCAAAGGACTTTCCAATGCCCACGCCAGCTTCAATCGCAAAATGCTGATCGTTTATGAGGGCGTCCACAATCTCAAAGGACATATCCTGCTGCCCTTCACGCATTTCCAAGCCATGCTGCGGGGCTTCATCCCAAAAGAAGGTGCTGACTTGCTCACTCATGGAGTACAGCTCTGCTCTTCTGCGCTTTTTCCGTTCCTCCGATGTATTGAATCCAAAATAGAATCTGTTGTCCATCCACATTCCTCCCGGAATAGAAACCAAGGCTATCCGCGTTTCAGTTCAATGCTGACGTTTCCGTTCTCGTCGATAGTCAGCGTCATGTGCCTGATGTGCTTCTCATAGAACTGCCGCCGCTCTGCGGGAGACATTTCGATCCTCGTGTTTCGCAGAGCTGCATCAAACATATCGTTGACATTCAGGTGAACGGAGTTGTCAATCCAGCGGTACATCTCCTTGAACAGTGCGTTTTTCTTGATGTCCTCGCTGTTGCCGGAGTAGAAGTCATCCAGATAGCAGTAGAATATCCCTGATTCTGCAAGTGCTGCCTTCATATCCGGTCCGCATTTTTCCCGCTCAATCATGACAAGGAATCTGGCGTCCGGTAAGGAAGAAATCAGCCCCCAGTAGTCGGAATCGCTTGAGACGATGACGAAGGAATCCACTTGCTTTTGGTAGTGTTCCTGACAGGCTCTTGCGGTGAGCTTGATGTCTACCAGTGATTTGTTCTGCTTGATCCGCTCAATCATGATATGTTCAACGGGGATGCGGGTGTAGTTTTCAAGAATCCGCCATGCCGTAGCGGTATGTACGTCATCAAAGAGAATGATCGCCGTAATTTTCTGCATGACCTCATAATCAAGGTTTTTGAGCGTGGCGCACAGCTTGTACGGGTCAGAGTTTTCGCAGTCCACTACCAATACGGTCTTCTCACTGTCATCTATGAAGTCGTAGATATTGTTTTTTACAAAAGCCCCTGCATCGGAGACTTTACTGTATTCCGTGAAGGCGTCGCAATGCCATTGATAAAGCAGGGTAGCAAACTTCTTATCATTATAGAGGACATTGCCCTCGTCCATCGGTACCCAGTTGATGTACATTTGATAGGGGTAGTAGGAGAGACTTGCGTAATAGATGTCCGCAGCATCTTTCGTTCCGTCCTCTGTCAAGCCGTTTGGCATAATGAACAGCTCTTTTATGTACGTCCAGTTAATCCAGATTGGAAAGAGGCTTTTGCAGTTGTTAATGCGGTCTGAAATCAGCCGGTTGATCTCGATAATGTGGTGGCATAGCTTTGTACTCGACTTTTTGATAAAGCTGATTCCGTCATTTGAAAGCTGCTGCATACTGGATGTTGGAAGGATCTCCGGCATCGAAAGAAGCCCACGGTATTCCATCCGCATGATGTCATTTATTTTCCGGTAATTGCGCTCAATGGCGGTGCGGATAATACATAGATTACGAATGATGCGGGCATTTTTATCCTGCTCAAGCCGGTTGTATATCTCTATCTTCGGCGGCTCGTGTTCATTTTGAAAAATACGGAGTGGGACGCCGATCAGGTAAGCGACCTTTGACACAAGCTCATAGGTGCTGTCTTTGTAGGCAATCTGTTCTCCGGCATATTCGATGCCATTCAACATGACTGAATTGCCCATGATCTACTCCTTTCTCGTAGGGGAGTTAAGCGGTCATTACATTGTCCGTCCACATCTCACACTGGCTCATGACAGTCTGGACAGCATCATCCATACCCTCTGGCGGATATTTGTGTTTTTTCAGCAACCTTTTGACCAGGCGGCGCATTCCAGCTCTTGCGCTCTCTTTCTTTTGCCAGTCTATTGTCTGGTTTTTGCGAAGCAAATCTGTCAGCTCTTTCGTGATAGCAATAAGCTCATCATGCTCGTAAAAGTCCTTGATTGCTTGCGGCTTCGTGAGAGCATCATAGAAAGCAAGCTCGTCCGCTGTCAATCCGAGCTTTTCACCCTCGGCGGCAGCAGCGGCAATGTCTTTCGCCAGCTTGAGTAATTCTTGAATGACTTCCTCGTTGGTGAGCATTCCGTTCAAATAGCGGTTCATCGCGCTCTGAATGATTTCGGAGAACTTCTCAGACTTGACGATATTTGTTCGACGGTAAACAGAGACCTGTTCGGAAATCAGTTTTTTCAGGAGTTCGACTGCAAGATTCTTCTCCTTCATGTTTGCCACTTCTTCAAGGAACTTCGGATCGAACAACGAAAACTCAGTCTGGACATCGGAGAAGAGGTTAATAACGCCTTCGCTCTTGATGCTGTGCTTCAAAAGCTCGTTAATGCGCTCATTTACTTCCGGAAGCGTGAACTTCTTTCCGGTTCCGCCTGAAACCAAGCGCACGGTCATTGTTCTTACGGACTCGAAGAAAGCCGCCTCCATGCGAGTTTGCTCGTCTACCAAGCTGCTGCACAGCGAAAGTGCCTGTTTGAGAAGCAGGGCTTCTTTGATAAACACATTCTGTGTCTTCTCATGGTCGGGAAGCTCGTACTCTGCAACACTCTTGCCGAGTATGAAGTTCACTCCGCCGCTGATGAGCTTCGCCCTGTCAAGGTCGCTTCCGGTCATGAATTTCTCATAACTGAATCCGTGGAACAAATCTCTGCAAATAGAGAGCTTTTCAAGGAACTTCGGATATGCAGCCTTGCTTACATCTGTATCACCATAGTTCTTCTTGTCTCTGGCAGTATAGTCGTTCATTGCCTGTTTCAGTGCAGCCGCAATACCGACGTAGTCGACAACCAAACCGCCTTCTTTATCTTTGAAGACACGATTGACGCGGGCGATAGCTTGCATCAGGTTGTGTCCAGCCATCGGCTTATAGACATACATCGTAGCAAGGGAGGGAACATCAAAGCCGGTCAGCCACATATCCACGACGATAGCGATTTTCAGCGGAGAGTTGTTGTCTTTGAATTTCCGCGCCATATCGTCCTTATGAGCTTTGTTGCCGATAATCTCACGCCATTCTTCGGGATCGTTATTGCCTTGCGTCATGACCACTGCAATCTTTTCCGTCCACGCTGGGCGTAGTTCAAGAATGCGCTTATAAATCTTCATTGCTATGGGACGCGAATAAGCAACTATCATCGCCTTGCCGGTCAAGATATTCTCGCGGTAATTCTCGTAATGGTCAAGAATGTCATTTACCAAGGAATTGATCGTCTGGTCGGCACCGAGGATTGCTTCCATCTGACCGAGTTCCTTTTTGCTCTTTTCGATGACATACGGATCGGCGTTATCAGCCATAATGTCATACTCATTATCAATCAGATGGAGGGTGTTCTCGTCGAGTTTCAGGTGAATCACACGACTCTCGTAGTAGACGGGTCTGGTCGCACCGTCTTCAACTGCCTGTGTCATATCATAGATGTCGATGTAATCACCGAAGACCTCTCGTGTACTGCGGTCTTTCGTGGAGATTGGTGTTCCGGTGAATCCAATGTAGGTCGCATTAGGAAGCGTGTCTCTTATAATGCGGGCAGTGCCGATAACGGTTTTCGCCTCGACTTCGCCGTTGTCCTTCTGCTTGACCACAACCTTCTCATTGAGACCATATTGCCCACGATGCGCTTCATCAGCCATCACGATAATGTTCCGGCGTTCCGAAAGAGCTTCATTGCTTTCTTCAAACTTCTGCATGGTCGTGAAGATTATGCCGTTTGCCTGTCTGTTTGCAAGCAGTTCTTTCAGATTCTTGCGGCTTTCAGCGTGTTGCGGTGTTTGCCGGAGGAAGTCCTTGCAGCGGGCGAATTGTCCGTAAAGCTGGTCATCCAGATCGTTACGGTCGGTAATGACAACGATAGTGGGGCTTTCTAACGCTTCTTGCAGATAATGAGCATAGAAGACCATAGACAACGATTTTCCGCTGCCCTGTGTATGCCAGAAGACGCCACCTTTACCGTCCGTCACGGTTGCGTGTTTTGTAGACTCAATCGCCTTTTTGACTGCGAAATACTGATGATACCCGGCGAGTATCTTGAAAGTATTCTGTCCATCCACATTAAAGCAGATGAAGTTTTTCACGATGTCAAGGAAGCGGGTCTTCTCAAACAGTCCTACAAAGAATGTGTCAAATGATGCGTGTTGCGTATTCTCATAGCTGCCGTCTGTTGTTTTCCACTCCATAAAGCGGTCTTCGCCGGACGTGATTGTACCAGCCTTTGAAGTGGTCAAGTCGCTCATGACACATACCGCATTATAAATGAACATAGAGGGGATCTCATACATATAGTTCCGGAGCTGGCGGTATGCTGCGGAAGCGTCGGTTTCTTCGCGGGACGGAGACTTCAACTCCACAATGACGAGTGGGAGACCATTGACAAAGAGAATCACATCTGGTCTTTTTTCGGAGTTTTCAATGAAAGTCCATTGATTCGCAACTGTGAACTCGTTACTGGCAGGATTTTTGAAGTCTACAAGGTAAACAAGGGTAGAGCGTTCTTCACCCTTGTCATAGTATTTTACCGGGACTCCGTTTTGGAGGTAGTCCATAAATACCATGTTCTTCTGCAAGAGCGTTCCGGTTTCAAAGTTCTTGAGCTTATAGATTGCCTCCGTCAGAGCATCCATTGGCAAGTTTTTGTTGATTCGTTGCAAAGAGGGCAGCAGGACATCCTCATAAAGCGGAGAGTGATAATCGCGCTCCACATCTGGTCCATAGACATAGGTATATCCAAGATCCTCATTGAGAAGCTGCAAGACGGCATTCTCATAATTTGATTCGGTAAAATAGCCCGACATTTGTACTCAACTCCCTCTATATAATATCCGCATAGATGCGGTTTTCAGCTTTTGTGAAGATTACCTCAGCAGGAAATAAATCTTCTCCTGTATTTGCCATTGAAACCAGCGTCATTGCCCATTCGTTCAACTGTACAGGCAGCCTATAACATAGATTTTCAGGTGATGCCTCAACAGTGACTAATGGGATGCCGCCCTTTGCAATACCGACAGAAAGAACTACAAAGGCGTTTTTTCCTTTGGTGAGTTCCAGAATGGGTTGTCTGTCTACATCGTGATAAACTTTTGCGCCGCGTCGATTCCTAAAAAAATCCTTTTCTTGATCTTTCACCGGCTCAACAGGCAGCTTGTTTTTCATCTGCTCAAAATGGGTTTCAAGTCTTTGGCAGATGCAGCTATTACAATACTCCGGTTGCATATCAAAGTCTTGTTCGATGTCTTTAGCTGAATTGAAATGATTCATGAAATCCAGCAGTCCCAAAAAGCTAACAAGGTCATCTGAATAATTGCCGGCATAGACCTTATACCAATCATTGTTGATCTCGAACACGATATGATAAAGCTGCTTGTATAGCTGTAACTGCCCATCGGTTAGTCTGAACCATTCTTTGCTAAGAAGAGTCTTCGCAATGCGGGGACTGTCCTGCGTCGGTGTCAAGGAATGGTATAGCGATTTCATCAGTTTGCCGATAATTCCTACCAGCATATCAGCCATTCTAATTCCAAAGTGGTCTATCGAGTCTGCCTCTTCGCAATTCTTCAAACTGGCTTCTTTCGCGGCAATGAGAGTTTTGCTTTCGGCTCCTGCTTCACCTTCCTTGTCAAGCAAAACTGAGTAATCAAGAATGCCCTTGCTGCTCAGGAAATTTCCAAACCCGACAAACTGCGAATGGTAGTCCCAAGTGAGGGACTGCGGAACATCGACGTTATTCAGGACATAAAGGACGGCTTCAAATGCCGTGTTTTCCTGCGCCTTCAATTCGCGGTTTTCTTTGTTACGCCTAATCCGGTTCGTCAAGAATGTCATTAACGCAGCTACAAACTCCGCTGGACTTTTATACAGGCTTTCAATTACTTCTGTGGGTCGGTATGTAACTATCGCTTTGACTATTGAGTAGCGTGCAGCGTCCATATCAAAGAAGACGCTATTGCGATAGCCTTTGAAAATTTGGGTGATAACGTATTCGATTTTGCTTGCACAGAACAGATAGATATAGCTGTTCTCATCAAAGATGGAGAAGAAATCTCCAAGCAGCTTTACATTTGCTTCGTTGAGAGAGGCAAATCCATGAACTAACTGCTTCGGCTTTATCGTTCCGCTTTTCAACTCCCCATTTTTCTTTCTGTCAGCGTATTTTTCTTCAAAAGCATGATAACTCTGCTCAAATGCAGTTTCATGATCGCTGCGCCACCCGATAATTGCCGCCAGAAAACCATCATAGTACGTCTCGCCAGTAATGGTTGAGAGATTGATGATCCTGCTATGCTCAGACTCATCATAGTAAAAGCAGTGTTTCATCTTATCCCTCCTAACGTAAACGATAATTTAGCGGCTTAGAGTTGGACGGCAGAGACATCAATCTCGCCGGACATGAGCTTGGGCAGGAGTGAATCGCGGAGTTCAGCCAATCGTGTGTTCTCTCGCTGGCGTGTTTTGATCATCTCAAACATTGGAGCAGTCGCAGAGTGAAATGACACTAATTCTGCGTCTGTTGGAATAACAAACGGCATAGCTTTTATGATTTTTGAATTAACTGCCGTGGCAATGGATGAGGTACTACCCATCGTTTGATAGTTGAAATCCTTCAAGTAGCAGTACAGATACTCGTTGATTTCGGGCTTGTCTGTTTTGAAGTGTGCAATGGCTTCGTTGGTCACCATTGCGCCATCGGTAATTGCAACACGACCCACTGTCAGCTTGAAACTGAGAAGTACAGTGTTATCAGGAACAACTTTGATATTGAATTTATCCACGGATTCATGGGTCAAGTATTCCGAACTGTCTGCGATGTACATACCGCATCTTCCCATATCAGAAATTGACACCCAAATGCAATCAGTAGGATTCATGGAAAACCACTGTGCTTCCTTGCGCGGTGGAGTCTTACCGATTGAAATATCAAAGTATTCATCAGCGCGGCACTCTCGGCGGGCATCATTGTTGTTTTCAACAAACATTTGTCGATATAATGCCATTGCTTGCTGCTCTAAATTATCGTTTATCGCATCGTTGACTTCAATCTTATTGTCAATGTCTGCCAGAACAGAAGAAATTCGTTTCTGCGTTTCTGCGTCTGGAATATCAACCTCTATGTTTGCAAAGGTATCTCTTGTAATTGTGTCAAAAACCGACCCGTGCGTCATTCTTTTGAGCTGCGATATACAGTTTTTTAGCAAATAGTAGAGGAATGGTTGGTCTATTCCTCGGCTCGCTCGAATGCCGTAACACGATTGGTTGAACGCCATATCAAACGGAATCATCGCAATCTCACCAACTGTTCCACGAGCGGATATTATTATATCGTCTTTGTGTAGCATCTTTGTGGGACTATTCTCAAACCCGCTTTGACTGATGTGCTTTTCGGTCGAATACACATACCTCTTATCATTGTTGAAATCCTTTACGGATAACCACGGGATGTTCCCATTCCAATACTCAGGGACAGTTGTTTTAGGTGTGCCTCCACCAATTAGCTCAATGTAGTCTATTAAGGGAACTCTATTCCACTGTGCCATCTTTTTCACCCTATCCAATGTATTTTCTATGTGCCAGCTTCACATTCTGCTGTTTCACCATTGCATAGTGCATGGTGGTGTCGATTTTCTGATGCCCTAAGAGCTGCTGGACTTGCTCTATGGGCATTCCTTTGTCTATGGCAGTAGTCGCCAGAGTGCGTCTGAACTTGTGAGGGTGAACCTTCGGGATATTCAGACGCTTTCCCAGCTCCCGAAGGCGTGTCTCCACTCCGCCAATCATCAATCGGTCAAAGGGAGCTTTCAGGGAAACAAACAAAGCTGGGTTTTCATCTGTTCGCCCCTCAAGATAGTTTTGAAGGTGGATCTTCGTCCTTGCATCGAAGTAGACCAATCGCTCTTTATTGCCCTTGCCGATAACAACACATTCGCGTTCGTTGAAGTTGATGTCTTCTCGGTTTAGCGTGACCAGCTCTCCAACACGCATTCCAGAGGAAGCCAGAAGATCAATCATCGCCAAGTCCCGTGCTGTTGTGCAGTTGTCACGCATTAGCTCTAACGCTTCATCGGTGTAGGTGTCCTTGACCACCTTTGCAGTCTTGACTTTGTGAATCCGGCGTACTGGACTTTTCACAATGAAATCCTCATCTTCAAGCCATGAGAAGAAACTGGATAAAATCCGCCGAATATTATCTATGGTCACTTTGCTCGACCTGCGCTGAACCTGATAGTTGGTCAAATAGCGGCGCAAATCATCTGTGGTGATCTGTTGCACAGCCTTTCCAACTCTGGAAATCAGAGCCTCAATCGTCTTCCGGTAGTAGCTCAGGGTTTTCTCTGAGCAGCCTTCGATCCGTTTTGCCGTGATAAATGCTTCGACTGCATCTGTTTCGTCTGCTGGAATTGAGCCACTATCATAGCTGATCGTTGCCCCTTCCAATGTCTCAGCCATTGCATCCCGAAGGTGCATGAGCTGTTCGTTGTTGAGATACGGCAGCATTTTTCGCTGTATCTCCGTGATGAGTTGTTCTGTCATTGTCGTGTCTCCTTTCAAGGTAAGAGAACGACATTCAGTGGCAGTCCCTTTTGTAAAACTCTCGCCACTGGTGAGAGTTATTCAGACGGTAAACGATAATTTACAGCAGCAAGCCGAGCTGCTTTACCACGAGCGGTTTGAAACAGTAGATCGCGACAAATTACCCGTTGGCTGGCGCATTGTACGGCTCGGCGATGTGGCAACTATCTCCAAAAAGAGCTTCAATCCAGCCAAAGAGCCGGAAATGCTACTTGAGCATTACAGTATCCCTGCTTTTGATGAGGCGCATTTTCCTGTGTTTGAGCCATCGACCGCGATTAAGAGCAACAAGTTTATCGTCGATGACTCCTGCTTTATGATTTCCAAGATGAATCCGACAACAAAGCGCGTCTGGAAACCTTATTGCCTAACTGAAAATGCTGTCTGCTCAACTGAGTTCATTGTTTATAAGGCCAAAAGTCAAGAAATCACTGATTTCTTATATTCGGTTATTGACAGCGATTCGTTTTCAGATTTTATGTGTAGTCATGTTACTGGATCAACAGGCAGTAGGCAAAGGACTACGCCATCTGACACCCTTGCTTTTGAACTGGTTTTACCTAATGCCGAAGAGATAGCCGAGTACCAAGGTATTATTTCACCTATGCTTGAGCAGATAAAATGCAACGCCATTGAAAATGACAGGCTCAAGCGGCTGCGAGATAGTCTTTTGCCGAAGCTGATGAGCGGTGAGATCGATGTCTCCGGCATCCAGCTCTAAGCCGCTAAATTATCGTTTATCGCCCTTGTC
>OMAZ01000466.1_pt1 | contig 21615 bp, 19 predicted proteins | sample 1674131 | NCBI WGS metagenome assembly OMAZ01 (sample SAMEA103958147, study PRJEB25191) | human gut metagenome | biome: human-associated habitat [ENVO:00009003]; feature: intestine environment [ENVO:2100002]; material: feces | place: Germany | collected 2013/2015 | reverse complement strand
TATCTAAATTCTACGGGGAAGGAAGTAAACTGTTTGTTTACCTCCTTCCTTAAATTGTTTTACAACCCTGCTGCTTTTACTCCAAGTATTCCGGCAACGGCCGTGGTTATGGTGACAATTACTTTCAGAATAGTCTTCCAAGTATCTTTACTTATTTTCATAATATTCAATATTTTAGTCGTTTATAAATCTTTGCTTACTTCGAAACACGGACATTCTTTCACCCATTCCTCCGGTTCCACCACCCCGTCACCGTTCCGATCCGGACTGAGATCACGATGCCCGCAAATACGGATATTGTTCCGAAAGCGTTTCAGAAGTTGATGCACAAGTAACCGGAGTGCCGAGCACTGCTCAGGCGTGCGGGTATCGGCAGGACACCCTTGGACATCCAGTCCGCCTTCGTAGCAGATACCTATCGAGTGAGCATTGTGTCCCTTGGCATGCGCACCTACGAGTTCCAAAGCACGGGTGTTGACAACTGTTCCGTCCCGGCGAATGTAATAGTGATAGCCGATACCGCGGAAGCCGCGCCGGCGATGAATGGTTTCCAAATCTTCTGTGGTAAGGGCACAGTCTGCCCGGGTAGCGCTACAATGCACTACAATCATGTTGATACTTCTCATAAGTTGAATGAAATTAGTTTAGTGAATAATAAGTCCGGCGGGCAATAAGCTGCCCTGTGAGTAATAAAGTCGTTTAGTCGTTAAAAATGAATAGTTTAGTCAGTTTCCAGTACGGAGCCACACAGCGCCTGTTTAAATCTGATACCCGGGAAGCCCTCTGCGCCTCCGCACCTCTGCGTTCAACGTCCTTATCCTAACGGATTCTCGTCCAGACCGCCGCCTCCGGAACCGCTACCGGAACCATCACCGCTGCCGGAGCCTCCTGCCTGACTTGTTTCGTAAGGAATACATTTCACGCCGGTCACCATGGAGCGGGTCGCCGTCGTACGGTCAAGATTCTTCGTGTAGCAGGGCAGAAAACGCACGGTCATTGTGGCTTGTGCAGCCGATACCTTGTCGGCGCTTTCCACACCTTTGCCGTTGGTCTTCATAGCCATGCGGAACGTGCCGAAGCCATCCAGAGTCACACTCTCGGAAGATTGAAGGTGGGTGGTCAATACACGCACCAGGTTGTCGATAACGTTTTTCGTGTCGCCCTTGCTCAGAGAAGAGTATTCCGATATTTCACGGGCGATCTGGTCGGTGGAGACGTGTCCTTTCAGAACCACGCGAGGATAAAATACTTTAACTCCTGCCTTGTTTGCCAATATAGATTGGACTGTTTTATACAATACTGCCATAATCAGAGAATAGTTTTATTTTCATTAATAGAATAATTTAGTTTCGTGTCTTAAGCTTAATCACACTGCAAATATAAGCCTTATATCATAACCAGAGAAATAAAAATCTTCGTTTTTATCATAAAATGCAAGCGTATCATTTACTCCTCGTGAACACCTGTTTTATTGCATAAACTCAGCAAAAACCTTCCCGGCTGACGTATCTTCCCACAGCTTTCGCGTATCGTCGAGAAGCCTTTCCACATGGGATGGCCGATGGCACCGAAGTTGCTTTTGAGGATAATGGCGCGTTGTTCCGGAGGGGAGATCCGTAACTGGCGGAGATTGAAGAGCAACCCGTCAAGATTGCGGTTCACCCCATCCGGGGGCGGTTGCATCCGGCAAATATCCTCATCTGTCCACTCCTTGCGGGGATGGCGCAAAGGGGCTACCGAGGAAGCAGGAGGCACTGACGGCGGGACTGCCGAGGAGGCGTGAGCTACCGATGACACAGGAACCGCAGGTGAAACAGGAACCGCAAAAGCAGCAGGGGCTGCAAAAGTGGCAAAGGCTGCAAGTGAAGCGGGAGTCGCAGGTGAAGAAAGAAAATTCTCCTCCTCTCCATCCCCCTCCGCGGACTCCCGGTCCGCGTCCTGAGTTCTCCCCGAGGGGGAACTATTGAGGAGGGGGTATTCTATGCTCCGCTGTGCTATGCTTTGCTGTGCTATGCTATGTGTACCGGATGCAACATTTTCGGGGATTAATGTTACATTTTGGGAAGTAACCATTGCGCTTTCGGGAAGCGTAGTGGAGACTTCGGGAAGTGCAGCGGAAACTTCCGTTGCGCTCCCTGAAGTTTCGGGAAATAGCCCGGCAGCCTCTTCCTGTTTCCCGGCGTCATCATCTTCCTGTTCGTCAGTGATGAGATTGAAGCGGTTGTCTATCGCGGAACTTTTGCGGCGTTTGGTACTGAAGAGATACTGCCTCTGTATCCCGGCACTGGTCAGCACACCGCACTCTCTGAAGAGCGTGACGTCAAAAATGCCGTATTCAGCGGCAAGTGTAAGAATACGCTTTACGTCCTCCGCGGTCTGGTGATAGAGGTTGGCGGAGATATCTTCGTAAAAGAACGCATCGGTGAAAACATAGTAGCCTTCACCACCATAGATGCAGGAGAATGCGCTCACCAAGGTGGCAAGCGCGCCGTCGCCTTCGCGTTTCATTATGCGGCGAACCAGGCGATTCTGTAGGAAATCTATATCAAGGGGAAAATAATCGAGACCCCGTTTTTTTATTCTGGACATGTTGTTTGGTTATTAATGTTTTTTGGTTCACCACAGATTACACAGATTGGCACAGATTAAGATTTTATATTTTGACTCTTACTAAATTAGGCCTGTGTGAACCCGTGCAATCCGCGGTAAAATTATGGGTTATTGCACAATTAAGATTACTCGCCGACTGTTTCCCACAGCCTTCTGCGCTTCCTCGCCACGCTTTCGTTCACCACCTGGCGGGCATGAAGAATCAGTTCCATGCGGAGTGTGCGGTCTTTGATATCGGTTATCAAGGGATACGTGCGTATGTCATTCACGGAGCGTGAATCCAGGTAGCGTTTCTTGCAGGCTACGCTGCGGCAGGCCTTACAACAGTAGTCTGGAATCAGTGTCTTCCGATTGACATAAAAAGCCTCTATGGGGAGTTCCCTCAGACAGGAGTGGCAAGTACGAACGAAAGGAGTAAGTGTTTGTTTCATAATGATATAAATATATATAAATTAAATAATCGAATTTTGTCTTTTGCATCTATATATCTGTCGTGCTGCATCTATATACCGGATGTGCTGCATCTATATATCGGACATGCAGGAGCTATATATCCTGCGCATTGCATCTATAGATCCGTTACGGAAGGAGTTCTTATCCGGAGGCTGAAATGTTTGTTTTCCATAATTCCATGCGATTTATTTGTTATTCTAAAACAAAGGAACTACCTTTGTCGCAACAAAGATAAACAGATTTCCATATAAAAAACTAATAGTTTTAGATATTAATTCTCATAAAGTAGGTAACTACATATAAATGAGCGAGAAATACGTTTCTAAATATTTACATCATAAAAATCATGGAGAAAGAACAGGATTTATTATTCAATGTAGCCGACATCGTGAAGCGCGCCAAGCGGGTACTGAATTTCAAAACGGATGCAGAATTGGCTGCTTATCTGGGTGTGTCGCGTCCCACACTAAGTAACTGGATTGCACGAAACGGAATTGATTTCCCGCTGCTGCTGGAAAAGCTGAAAGAAATAGATTACAACTGGCTGCTGCTGGGAAAAGGACAGCCTGTACATCAGGCCAAATTTTGCAACGACGAAATCGTTTCGGGTGAAGTGGAAATGATTCATAACCCCAAAACGGCTGATCCGGTAGACGACCGTAGCATACCACTATACGATATTACCGCTGCCGCCAACCTGAAAACATTGCTTGCCAACAAACAGCAACACGTGGTGGGAAAGATACAGATTCCGAACATACCTGTCTGCGACGGAGCGCTCTACATCAGTGGAGACAGCATGTATCCCATCTTGAAATCGGGAGATGTTGTGGGCTTTAAGGAAATCAGCAATTTCAGCAACGTCATTTATGGAGAAATGTACTTGGTGTCATTTTGCATCGACGGCGACGAATACCTGTCGGTGAAGTATATAAACCGTTCCGAGGTGGAAGGTTGCATCAAGCTGGTGAGCTACAATCCACACCATGAACCAATGGATATTCCACTCACATCCATACAGGCGATGGCGATTGTCAAGTTCTCCATCAGAAAGAACATGATGATGTAGAACGGCAGGTAAGCTGGCTAAACTATAAGACAAAAGAAAAGGTGACCAAGCAGTGTTTTCACCACTTCATCACCTTTTCCATCATTTATCACCTAAACCTATATATTATTTGTCTGTGCATCCTTTTGTGCTGAAAGCAACCAGCATCCAAACCATCTTTTCCTGTTCTTTCAGATAGCCTGTCATCAGGTCGGCAGTAACGTCGTCGCCTGCTTCATTAGCCAGTTCAATGATCTTTCTCTCCTCACCAATGAGGTATCCGTAAGTTTCAAGAATATTGCTGACCGCATCGCTGCCGCAAGCCACGTCAGATACTTCTTTGATCTTTGCAACTTTCAGGTATTCGCTGAACTTGTTTTCGGGTACACCACCCAGCATCAGGATACGTTCTGCAATTTCGTCCACCTTCTCGGCTGCGTCGTCATACATACTTTCAAACTTCTCGTGCAATACGAAGAAACCATGCCCCTTGATGTTCCAGTGGAAACCGCGCAGATTCGTGTAATATACCTGGAAATCTGCCAAAAGTTGATGCAATGCAGATACTACGTTAGCTACTCCCGATTCATTTAACTTGATATAATTTAAAGTCTTCATAATTCTATGGTTTTAATAATTTATACTGTTTTTCTTTTTTCTGTTGCAAAGAAAGTGCAAATCGAAGGCAGAAGCAAGCTTGCTTGATTATGCTGAGATGCAGCCTTTCTTCGTTTTTTGTACAAAGATAAGGCGGAAACCCATGCTTGTCAAACAGATAATTTCTATCTTTGCATAGACAGAATCTATATAACCCGTTCAAACCCCTTATTTATCATGACTTTACAACAACTGGAATACATTCTTGCCGTTAGTCAGTTCCGCCATTTCGCCAAAGCCGCGGAACATTGCCGTGTAACTCAACCCACCCTGAGTGCCATGATACAGAAACTGGAAGACGAGTTAGACACCAAGATATTCGACCGCAGCCAACAGCCCATCTGTCCTACTCCAGTCGGACAACTTGTAATAGAGCAAGCTCGTATCGTATTGGAACAGGCAGGCCATATAAAGGATATTATTGAAGAAGAGAAGCACTCCTTATCGGGTGTCTTTAAGTTAGGTATACTCCCCACCATCGCCCCTTACCTGTTGCCCCGTTTCTTTCCGCAACTGATGAAGAAATATCCTAAATTGGATATCCGCGTAACAGAGATGAAGACGAAGGACATCAAACAGGCTCTTATAAAAGGAGAGATAGATGCCGGCCTCATCGCCACCCTGCCTGAAAAGGATGACTTCCGCCAGATACCTTTATTCTACGAACAATTCTATGCTTATATCGCGCGCGAAAGCAAACTGTTCGATAATAAGATTATCCGTACCTCCGATCTCAGCGACGAACAGCTTTGGATGCTTGACGAGGGACATTGCTTCCGCGACCAGTTAGTCCGCTTCTGTCAGATGAAGGCGGCACAAGCCAGCCAGATCGCTTATCATCTAGGTAGCATGGAGACATTCATGCGTATGGTAGAAAGCGGTAAAGGTGTTACCTTCATTCCTGAACTTGCAATCGATCAGCTCAACGATACACAGAAAGAGTTGGTGCGCCCCTTTGCCATTCCCACTCCTACCCGGCAGATCATTCTCATCACCAACGAACATTTCATACGAACCACTTTATTGGAGGTACTCACAAAAGAAATACAAGCCTCTGTACCCCGCGAAATGCTGTCCCTGCGGGCAACTCAGTGCGTTGTATAGATTTCGTCTATCGGCCCATAAATCTTTTCAATCGTTTTTTTTGTTCTATCGGCAAAAGATGCTATATTTTTGCATCAGTAAAACAAAGTACTAAACCTTTTAAAACAAAAAAGATTATGGAACCAATTATCAATTCTCAGCTTCCTGAATTCAAAGTTCAGGCATTCCAGAACGGAAGTTTCAAAACAGTAACTAACGAAGACGTAAAAGGCAAGTGGGCAATATTCTTCTTCTATCCCGCAGACTTTACGTTTGTATGCCCTACCGAACTGGTGGACATCGCTGAAAAATACGAGCAATTCCAGGCAATGGGTGTAGAGGTATACTCAGTAAGTACCGACTCTCACTTCGTGCACAAAGCATGGCACGATGCATCCGAAAGTATCCGTAAGATCAAGTATCCGATGCTGGCAGACCCTACAGGCGTGCTGACTCGTGCATTCGGTGTAATGATCGAAGAAGAAGGTATGGCTTACCGCGGCACATTTGTCGTGAACCCCGAAGGCAAAATCAAGATTGCCGAAATACAGGACAATAACATCGGACGTAATGCCGACGAACTTCTCCGCAAGGTAGAAGCTGCACAGTTCGTTGCAACGCACGACGGTGAAGTATGTCCCGCAAAATGGAAGAAAGGCGGCGAAACACTGAAACCAAGTATAGATTTAGTTGGTAAAATTTAAGTTCACATCCCTTTTTTATTAGCGAGGTCCCCTTTATCCATTGCACACATAGAGGGGGCCTCTTTTATCTTATCATTAGTACCCGTTGGCGAGATTAGTTTATATCGAAAAAAGAAAGGAAGGAAACCAGTTGACGAGTTGACAAGGGAACAAGGGGCTGCGCAATGCTCCTATGCCGCATGGAACCTTGTTCCCTTGTCAACTTGTTAACTCGTCAACTTTCCCTCATAACCGCTCAGAAACGAATTAATCCCGCCAACGGAATACATTAATATAGACTGTTATGTTAGAAACAAGCATTTTAAATCAAGTACGCAGCGTCTTCCAAAACCTGGAAGCGCAGTACACTTTTCATATCACCTGCCATCCCCGGCACGAAAGCGCACAGGAACTGACAGAGTTGCTGAAAGATGTAGCAGGATGTTCCGATAAACTCTCCTGTGAGGTAACTGAAACCGAAGAACCGAAGTTGGAATTCTCTTTGCTGAAAAACGGGAAAGAAACCGGTGTCAAATTCCGCGGAATACCGAACGGTCATGAATTCACATCTTTGCTTCTGGCAGTACTGAATGCCGATGGAAAGGGGAAAAATCTTCCTGATGAAGCCATCAGCCGACGCATCCAGGCGTTGAAAGGACCTATTTCATTGCAGACTTATGTATCATTGACATGTACCAACTGCCCCGATGTGGTGCAGGCCCTGAATATAATGGCTTTGCTGAACGGACAGGTCACACACGAAATGATAGACGGTGCTCTTTTCCAGGAAGAAGTGGATGCATTGAAAATACAAGGCGTACCGTCCGTCTATGCCAACGGTAAATTGCTTCATGTAGGACGCGGCACCTTAGGCGAACTTCTGCAAAAGCTGGAAGAAATGTTCGGCTCCGAACCTGTGGGAAATGCAGAACCTATCTCACGGACTTATGATGTCCTTGTATTAGGCGGTGGGCCGGCAGGTGCCTCAGCTGCGATTTATTCAGCCCGCAAGGGATTACGGGTAGCTATTGTAGCTGAAAAAGTCGGTGGTCAGGTAAAGGAAACCGTAGGAATCGAGAACCTGATTTCCGTACCGCAGACTACAGGTGCACAGTTGGCAGACAATTTAAGAAGCCATATCAATCATTATCCCATCGACTTGTTTGAAGACCGTAAAATAGAGAAGGCGGAGCTTCAAGGAAAAGAAAAGAGGATTTCAGTAGTGGGCGGTGAAGTATTCATATCTCCCAGTGTTATCATCGCCACCGGTGCAAGCTGGCGCAAACTGAATGTGGATGGTGAAACGGAGTATATAGGCAGAGGAGTAGCTTTTTGTCCGCATTGCGACGGGCCGTTCTATCAGGGAAAAGACGTAGCCGTTATCGGTGGAGGAAACTCCGGTATAGAAGCAGCCATCGACTTGGCAGGTATCTGCCGGAAAGTGACTGTCTTTGAATTTGCGGATACGCTGAAAGCTGACCAGGTACTGCAAGAAAAGGCGAAAAGCTTGCCGAATGTAGAAATCTTCACTTCTTCACAGACCACAAAGGTAGTGGGAAACGGTGATAAGGTAACAGCTATCCGCGTCAAAGATCGTGTAAGTAGTGAAGAACGGGATTTCCCATTGGATGGTATCTTCGTACAGATTGGTTTGGCAGCCAATAGCGCTCCTTTCCGTGACATGCTGGAAACGACTCCAATAGGCGAAATCAAGATCGACGCTTTTTGCCGCACCACACTTCCGGGAGTTTATGCGGCAGGAGATGTTTCGAACGTTCCCTACAAACAGATAGTAATTGCAATGGGTGAAGGTGCAAAGGCGGCACTGTCGGCATTTGATGACCGCATCCGGGGAATTGCATAATAGGTACGCGGACGACGCGGATAGAGTATCTTCATTCCCCTCCTCCTCGGGAGGAGGGGAATGAAGATAGTACTGTCAATCATCTACCTATCTGTTTACAAGAAAGGAATTCAACGATATCCTCTTTTTCTGCCATGTCCAATTTCTGCCGTATGACCGTCTTACGTTGATACACCGTCCGTATGCTTTGCTGGATAACCACGCTAATCTCTTTCGTCGAAAAGTCCGACTTTAACAAACAGCAGAGTTGCAGTTCCTTTTCATTCAGGATATTTCCATACTTCTGACTGATACGGGTATAAAAGCCATCATGTACCATGTCGATAGTCTTATATAAATCACTCCAAACCAGCAAATCATCCACCGCTACATCTTTATTGGCTATCCGTCCCATCTGTACCAATAGCTCCTGATGATCGGAACTGGGATTCGTAGCCACAATACGTATCAAACCTAACTGCTGAAGCAGCATCTTCTTGACAAACTTATCATTATTGCCGCTTTCATCGCCTTCCGTCTCATGCAGCAGACGGCGCAAGGCCTCCAGTTCTTCTTCCTTTTCCACGAGTAAATGCTTTCTTCGCTGCAAATACCAGACGACAGTCAGCAACAACAAAATACAGAGAGCCACCACTCCGACAAAGAAGGTCCGTTCTTTCTGTTTTTCCAGTTGCAGATTCATATTCTGCTGTTGGAGTAACAATTGTACCTTCCCTTTTTGGGCTATCACCCGTTGGTCACGGATAAAGTTGTTATACAACCGGTTTGAGAAGAACGCCACATCCCGGATTGTAAAAGAACGGCTATCTATATAATTCATCAACGTTTTCTGTACCAGATAAAAGTTAGCCAACGATAAGTCCTGGTCAATATAGGGCGAACGCACACTATCCCCCATTTGTATATAGTAGCGGGCGGAATCCACCTGCCCCATATTCAGGAAATAACGTGAAAGAGCATAATAAGATAAGGACTCGAAAGGATGTTTCGTCTCTTTATACTCTTGTAAACTATGGCGTTGCAAATTGATGGCTTCCTGATTCTTCCCGGAGTCACTCAATATATCAGCATAGTTGCGCATCACATAGTATAACGCCTTTAGAGAGTCTGCGGATGTATACAGGCATTCGGTAGCTTTACGGAGAGCCAGCAGCGCAGAATCATTCTGATTTGCACAGTAGTATGATATCGCCAGACTGTTGTAATTGGAATATCGCCGGGTGGAATCAGGCTCTATAGCTATCAATTGCTTCTGCAAGCGTATCAGACCTTCAAAGTCATCATTACCTTCCCCTATATTCGCTACGGACCGCAGCAAATCAAGACGGGCTGCCGTATCACCACGCAGGGCTGCAATGCGATTCCCTTCGGCCATCATCTCAGTGGCTTCTTTATATCTCTCGCTATCGTAGAAGTAATGCGCCGCCAGTTTATAGGTACGCAGTAACTGCAATGTGTCGCGTACGTCCGGCCTCCCATAATAATCCAGAGCGTATAATAGCAAAGAGTCTTCATTCATCACCCAATGCGCATTATAGTGGGCTTGCCCCATAGCCAATGCAAACCGTGCCCGCAATGAATCCGGCAATATTTCGGGATCTTTCACCGACCGAAGCAGAGCAATCGCCTCCTCTGCATTCTGCTGTAACATCTGCTCCGCCTTCTCTATCTGGATGCGTTGCGACGGCAGGGCTTCTGCACATGCTGCCAATGCCAACACGCATACCCAACCTATCAAACCATGTTTCAATGCTTTCATGCCGTCCTTCCTTCTTGCTTTAAGTCTTTGCAAAGATAGATATTTATCAATTAACGGAAGTTACGGCATCCCATTTTTTGCACTTTTCTTTATATATAAACTTGAAATAGGAAGATATAAACTTTTCTATAAACCGAAGTTCAAAACACTTTAATTATCAGATAGTTGCAAAATCCATTGCACTTTATTTAGTGCCACATATAAACCGCTTTTCTCCCCCGATCCCCCTACCTTTGTCATGTTCAAAGAACAGAAATAATCACTAAAAATAATAAGAAAAATGAAGAGACTAAGTATCATTTCAGGAGTATTATTCCTATGTACTTCCCTGATGGCGGCAAACAAAATCACAGGGAAAATCATCGATGAGAGTAACAATCAGCACATCGAGTATGCCAATGTCAGCCTGCTGACTCAGGATTCAACATTCATCACCGGAGTTGCCACAGACAACGGTGGCGGCTTCCTGCTGAAAGAAGTAAACGATGGAGATTATATCTTATGTATCTCATGCGTTGGATATGAAAACTCCTATCTCTCCATCCGCAACCTGCAAGCCAACCTGAATCTGGGAGAACTGCCCTTATCGCCCGACAATGTAATGCTGGAAGGTGTTACCGTCACAGCCAGCCCCATCATCAAAAAGACCGACCGGCAAATTATCCTCCCGACCGAAATGCAGACTAAAGCCGCTTCCAACGGAGTTTCCTTACTGAGAAATCTACAACTGTCGCGCATCCTGATCAATCCGATAGACAACAGCATCACGATTCCCGGAGGAGACAATGTGCAACTTAGGATTAACGGCGTAGAAGTGACTCAAGCTGAAATAATTGCCATCCGCCCGACAGATGTGATCCGCATCGAATATATAGACAATCCCGGCGCACGTTATGGAAATGCAGGAGCTGTATTGAACTACATTGTAAAGAGAAGAGAATCAGGAGGGAGTATCTCTGCCGATCTCACCAACGGAGTATCCGATACGGGATATGGCGAACATAACCTCGCCGCCAAATACCACTTCAATAAGTCAGAGCTCAGCACTACCGTATATTGGGGACAGAGAGATCTGAAGTGGACACGCGAAAACGATGAAAGTTTCCACTTCCCGGAGGCTTATCAGGAGAACAGAGAAGTGGGAGAACCTACCAAAGTAAAGTATGATAACCTTAACTTCAACCTCAATTACAGCTACCAGGATAATGACAAACAACTTCTCAATATTGCTCTCAGAAATCAATACAGCGATACTCCCAGTTCCATGTCGGACAGAATCAGTACATTGTATGAAGGAGACACCTCCTACTCCATATCCGACCTTTCTACCTCCAAAGTAGTTATCCCTTCGTTGGATATCTATTACCAGAGAAATCTGAAAAACAAGCAGACAATCTATGCAGATATAGTGGCTTCTTATCTGGACAGCAAGAATGAACGGACTTTTATTCAGAAAGCCCTTAATAATGACAATAACGATACGGATATCTATTCGGAAACCAAAGGTGAGAAATACTCCATCATAGGAGAAGGTATCTACGAAAAACAATTCAATACGGGTAAGTTTACCGGAGGTATCAAGCATACACAGGCCTATTTGCAAAATAGATATTCGGGTAATATAGAGAATAAAATCACGATGAATACGGCCGAAACGTACCTATTTGCCGAATATCAATCAAAGATAAAAGCTCTGAACTACACAGTAGGGATTGGAGCCATGAGAACTTATAACAGTCAGGAGCAGTATTCTTCCGAGAAGTATATAGTCAAACCTTCCTTAAGCCTGTCGTACTCTATCAACGGGAAGTGGTTTTTCAGATACAACGGATACGTGTCGGGGTATGCTCCTTCCCTGTCCGATCTGAACGACATCTCGCAAGCAATGGATAAGTATCAGATACGCAAAGGAAATCCCGACTTAAAGTCTGTTACATTCTATGCCAATACACTGTCTGCCAGTTGGCAAAGCAAGTATGTATCTGTCGATTTATTTGGAAGATATAGTTATGACAATAAGCCGATTATGGAAAATACCTACTACGAGGACGGGTATTTTGTCCGCACTACCGAGAATCATAAAGGTTTCCACCGGATCAATCTGGAGACAGCTATACAAATACGACCTTACAAAGAGTATATCTCCATTAAAATCACTCCGTTTCTGAACCGCTATATCAGCTATGGAAACACCTACACGCATACACACACCAATGCAGGACTGCGAGGCAGTCTGATGGCAATGTACAAGAACTGGGTACTGATGGCAGAAATGAATACCAGCAACCACACTCTGTGGGGTGAAACACTGACTAAAGAGGAGAAGCTGCACACCATCATGGCAGGATATAATACGGAGAAATGGAGCCTTTCTGCCGGAGTGTTGAACCCGTTTACCAAGAAGTATGAACAGGAAATAGAAAATTTATCAAAGTCGGCTCCCTACCGCCAGTTAGCGTATTCCAAGAACTTAAGGCTTTTGTTCATGGTAAATGCGTCCTTCAGCCTTGACTTCGGAAAGAAGCGCAACAGCCAAGGCAGAAGAATCAACAACAGGGATACCGATACCGGAATCTTGTCCGGAAGCAAGTAATTGTCTCCCTCACGAAAAGCAGGGATCCGTCCACTAATTGAGAATATTCAATTCCTGGATCAGGTTCCCTGCTTTCCCGTATTTCTCAATCATAAACAGTATATAGCGCACGTCCACCCCGATGGTACGCTGCATCTTCGGTTCATAAAGAATATCACTGCCCATAGCTTCCCAGTTTCCATCGAAAGCCAACCCCAGCAATTCACCTTTCGAATTGAACATCGCACTACCACTATTGCCACCCGTAATGTCATTATTAGAGATGAAGCACACCTTCATTTCGCCCTTTTCATCGGCATATCTTCCGAAATTGCCCGAAGAGAGTAATGAAAGTATCTCCGGCTGTACTGCAAAATCAACATCACCCACATGAGCTTTCACTTTCTCCAGGACACCCTTTGTCGTTGTATAATAATCATATTCCGCTCCGTCAAAGGGAGTATAACCGCATACCGTTCCAAAGCTCAGCCGCATGGTGGAATTGGCATCCGGATAAAAGTTACGAGACGTATACATCCGACGGATAGCCCCATTCAGCAAGCGTTCCCCACGGATGATCTCCGTAGTAGGTGCCTGCATCTGCATATTCATATCGAACAACATCGTCAGCATATCAATGCCCAACGAGATAGCCGGATCATCGAAAATCTGATAGGTAGTATCCCGTTCAAGAAAGCGTTTCAAACCACGGGGAGTAGTCAACTCAGAACTTGCATAAAGACTATCTACGAAAGCTTTCTCATCCCCATTATATTTCTGTGCGATAGTATGGTAGATTTCCGGCAGGAAAGTGGTATCCACTTTTGAGCGATACTCCTTCAACAGTGCCGTAAATACTTCCTTGTCTATATCCAGGTCCAAATTAGAGTATTGCTCAACGATATCTTTCAAGGCGGCAATAACTGTTTTCTGCTCCCCTTCAAAATCGAAGTTCAGAATCTTCAGTGCAAGCTGCACTAATTCCGGTCCATATAAGAAGGACTCGATAAAGTAAGCCTGTGCACGGTTTACCTCCCGGCGGTTCTTATAATTCAGTTCCAGGTCTGTAAACAGTTGAAGAAGCTTCTCACGTTCGTCCGGGTTTTGCTGTATCCATCGACGAATTTCCTGTTCCATTTCACGTTTCTTCTCCAGGATTCCCAGCTTACGGATAGCACGGTTGACACCGATACTGTTCTTCCAGTAATTGGAGCTTTCATCGTATTTGGAAGCATACTTAATGCGTATGCTGTCTTTACTGTCCATCTCACGTTTCCAGATGGCTTGCTTCACGCCACGGATGTCAATCTGCGCCTGATTGGAGTTATTCATCATTTCCTCGATACCGAATGAAGAAAGGTAACGTTCCGTACTTCCCGGATAGCCTATCGTCATACAGAAAGAGCCTTCCTTATAGCCATCCAGTGAAATCGGCGCTACATATTCAGGGTGATACGGGACATTGTCGGGGGAGTAATCGGCAGGCTGGTTCTTGCGGTCTGCATAAATACGAAACACACAGAAATCTCCTGTATGCCGAGGCCACACCCAATTATCCGTATCCCAACCGAACTTACCGACAGAGGAAGGAGGTGCAAACACCAGCCGCACATCGTTGAAATCGCGGTAAACGGAGAGCCAGAACTCATTGCCTCCATAATAAGCATCTACCACACCAAGCAAAGTGGAGTCTTTCAGGGATACCTCACCGCCTATTACCATCATCATAGAGTCTACCACACTGGAACGTTCCATCTCGTTCATCGAAGGTTTAACGGCTCCCAGCACACGCTTGGTTACATCTTCCGTACGAAGCAGAAAACGAACATAAAGCTCCGGATTAGGCAATTCCTCTGCACGGCTACGGGCTACGAAACCATCTTTCAGGTAATCATGCTCCACCGACGAATGTTGCTGCACACTACTGAAGCCGCAGTGATGATTGGTAAACACTAACCCGTCTTCCGACACTACCACGCCGGAACAAAACCCTCCAAAGCTGACTACCGCATCTTTCAACGACGGTTTCTTCGGATTATATAGTTTATCGGCAGGCATTTGCAGGCCGAGTTCTTTCATAGTCTTACGGGTCTGTTTATTCAGGTTTCCCAGCATCCACATACCTTCGTCCGCCTGTCCCGTCAACGTGAAGAGGCTGCAAGCTACAATTAGGATACACTTTAGCTTCATTCTATACTTGGTTTAAATTACAATTTATATCTTAAGTTAAGAGTATATAAGAAATATCTAACTCAGTTCCCCTCCTTTGAGAAGGAAGGGTGGCCAAAGGGCGGGATGGTAGGTAAGAAAAAAATCCTTATTTTATGATTAATAGGCCCTTTATAACTTCAGCTACCACCTCCCCCTACGGGTACTCCTCCTTCTTGAAGGAGGAGAATTTAGTTAGATTTAGCTCATGGCATACTCTCATTTTGAATAATTTAGTATGATATACTTTCCAATTGCGTCATTCTGCAATCAGTCTTAGTTTTTTCGCTCCAGTACGTGCTTTCAGCCATTCGGTAATCTTCTGTTTCTCATGGGCATCAGGATGTTTGTCAAACTTCAGCACAGCAAGCGTAATGGTATCTGTCCGTACCGAATCAACCGTCAGTTCTATGGCATGAGAGATAGAAACAGTTTTCACTGACGGATAAAGAACTTTTAGCTCCGGAACGATCGTTTTGCCCAATTCATCGAAAGATTTGTATCTTGCCAGACTCTGTTCCAGCACTGTAATTTTCTTTGTTTGTTCCACCAGTCGTTCCTCACTGTTTTTATAGAAATCTTCCATCACCATAGCTCGGATAGAAGAAATATCCACAGCTTCATTATTCATTCCCTGAAGAACGATCAGCTTCGTTTCACCTAACTTATAGTCCTTCATCTTGTTACGGGCAATGGCAATCGAAGCTTCGGGAACTTCTTGTCCGATCAGTACCACACGTATTTCATTGTCTTTGTTGCCATGATAATGGATTTTTTTATCCAATACCTGTGTATTCTCAAAAGAAAGCTGTTCGGCAACAAACCGATTGGCGGCACTCTCATAGAAAGTACTCTGAATAATGCCTACCGTCAAGTAGACGGCCGGACACATAGTCAGCACGGCAATGAGTATTATGTATTGGCGTACTTTCTTCTCCCGCTTCTTGTCCACAAACTCTTTACGCTGAAAGTGCATCACACGCACACCGGCAAACGTGGCAAGACTGATGAATACCGAATTAATGAAGTAAAGATAGAACGCTCCGAGGAAATAAACCAGATTCCCCGTTGCCAACCCGTAACCTGCCGTACAAAGCGGCGGCATCAAAGCCGTAGCAATGGCAACACCGGGAATCACATTTCCTTTCTCCTTTGTAGACAGGGCAACTACACCGGCAAGACCACCCATCAATGCGATGAATACGTCATAAATCGTAGGTGAAGTACGTGCCAGAAGCTCCGACTGCCCTTCGGCAACAGGGCTTACAAGAAAGAAAATAGTAGCCGTAGTTACGCTGAACAGGGTGGTTATCAGAAAACTCTTCAGTGAACGCTTCATCAGTTCGAAGTCATTCAGACCGACAGAAAGTCCCACACCCATGATAGGTCCCATCAATGGGGAAATCAACATCGCACCTATGATTACAGCTGTAGAGTTGACATTCAGTCCCAACGATGCCATAAAGATGGCAAAGATCAAAATCCACAGGTTAGCCCCTTTAAACTCTACTCCCTTGCGGATGGAGTCTACTGTTTCCAGCTCATTGTCCTTGTCCTTCCTCAGATCAAGGTACTCGCTCAGGAACTTTTTAATGGCAAAAACATTCCGGTTTTGTTCAGGTGTTTCCATCATATCATTTACAATTTGACGATTTACAATTTACAATTTACCATGCGGCTCATTTAGTGTTTTAAGAGTTTGTTCAGGATTGGTATTTGGTTCAGCGGTAAATCACGCTTAACGACATACGCAATAAACAGTAACAGCAAAACTGTACGATATGCCATACGCAAATAGATATTGTCTATCGATACATATTCGGCAGCTACATAAAGCACAGCGGCAAGAAGTACATACATGCCTATCGCCTTCAAATCGTACTGTATCGGATATTTCTTCTGACCGACAAAGTAAGAAAGCAGCATAGCAACGCCGTATCCTGTAAACCCAGCCCAGGCACAAGCAATATAACCATACTTCGGAACCAGGAAGATATTCATCAAAATCAGGATGATACAGCCCGTCAATGAGAAATAGGCTCCCCAACGGGTCTCATCAATCAATTTGTACCAAAAGGACAGGTTGAAATAAATCCCCATAAAGATTTCCGCCGCCATGACGATAGGCACCACCCGTAACCCGTCCCAATAATCACGTCCGATGACATGACGCAGGATGTCCAAGTAGAACATCACAGCCAGAAAGGCAAGCAAGGTAAAAATAATGAAGAACTTCATAGCCTGGGCATACATTTCACGGCTATCTTTCTCCTTACTCTTACCAAATACAAAAGGTTCATAAGCAAAGCGGAATGCCTGGGTAAACATAGCCATAATCATGGCTATCTTACTGGCAGCTCCGTAAATACCGAGTTGTATGGTAGCTTCCGCCTCATCGGGATAAACGAAAGGAAAGATAATCTTATCAGCCACCTGATTCAAGATGCCTGCCACACCCAGAATTACCAACGGCAGAGAGTACCGAAGCATCCGTTTCAATAACTCTTTATCCAACACATAGGTAAATCCCCTCAGTTCCGGTATCATGCACACCATAACAACAGAGGTACATACCAGATTGAAGAGGAAGGCATACCCCACGTCATTCCCTTCCAATATGACATAATAGAAAAGATTGAGTGCAATATTGAGGAAGATAAACAGCAACTTCAGTGCAGCAAACTTGATAGGGCGTTTTTTATAGCGCAAATAAGCGAATGGAATACTTTGAATGGCATCCATTGCTACCACAATCATCATCATACCGATATACCAGGGATGTTCGCCGTATTCCAGCCATCCGGCAATAGGTTCCAGAAACAACAATCCCAAAGCAACGAATACCAATGAACCGATACTCACGCTCAACAAGGTGGTAGAGTACACCCGCATCGGGTCATCCTGCCCTTTATTGGCAAAACGGAAAAACCCCGTCTCCATGCCACACGTCAGCAATACCAGTATCAATGCCACCCAGGCATATATATTCGTAACCACACCATAGCCACCCGACGATGCAGGCAAAGCTATCGTATATACAGGCACTAGCAGATAATTGAGGAAACGCCCTACAATACTACTCACCCCGTAAATAGCCGTTTCTTTTGCTAAACTTTTTAACCCCGCCACTTTATTTAATGATTAACGTTTAATTATTAATGGTTAACAGTAGTATCTCCATTCTCCTCCTCCCGGGAGGAGGAGTACCCCAAAGGGGGGAGGTGGTAGAAAGAAAACTTCTCCTCTATCTCCCATATTATCTGTTCCGGATTCTCAAATGCTGTCCTATTTTCAAACCGTAACACCTCAATGTCGTCTACCCTATTCAGAAAATAACTACGTTGCTCATCATAATCCTGTTGTCTATTATGTACCTCACCATCCAATTCTATAGCCAATTTTATCTGCGGACAATAAAAATCAAGAATATATGGCCCGACACTATGTTGACAACGAAATTTTAAACCGGCTATTTGTTTCCCTTTCAACATTTTCCAAAGAGTAGCTTCGGCAGAAGTGCTATGGTTGCGTAACTCCTTTCTATTACCGGTTACGTCGGATTTGTTCATGATGGTTTGCATAAGAATCTTTTTTTTCCTACCACCTCCCCCTTCGGGTACTCCTCCTCCCAAGAGGAGGAGTACTGGAAATGATTTGTTTGACCATTTCTATATGAAAGTAGTACTGATATTAATTAATAGTTAATCACTAAATAACGTTTTCTGACTATTGTAAAGACTACGTCCTAAATGTTTATAAGCCAGTTCAGTCACTTCACGTCCGCGGGGGGTACGTTTCAAGAAACCCTCTTTGATAAGGAAAGGCTCATACACCTCTTCCAAAGTTCCGGCATCTTCACCCAATGCCGTAGCAATGGTAGTAAGCCCTACCGGACCGCCTTTGAATTTATCAATAATGGTGCAAAGTATCTTATTATCGATTTCATCGAGTCCGTACTTATCAATATTCAATGCTTCAAGAGCGAAGTTGGCAATCTCCGTATCAATGCTACCCGAACCTTTCACCTGTGCAAAATCTCGCACACGACGCAATAATGCATTTGCAATACGCGGCGTTCCACGGCTACGGGAAGCGATCTCAGACGCTGCCCTTGTGGAGCAAGGTACATTCAATATCCCTGCCGAACGACGAATAATACCGCTCAACACATCGTCATCGTAATACTCCAAATGCAGATTAATACCAAAACGTGCACGCAAAGGCGCAGTCAGCAAGCCACTACGGGTAGTAGCTCCCACCATCGTAAACGGATTCAGATCAATCTGAATGCTCCGTGCAGACGGGCCTTTATCTATCATGATATCAATGCGGTAATCCTCCATCGCAGAGTACAGGTACTCTTCCACCACCGGAGAAAGGCGGTGAATTTCATCGATAAACAGCACATCATTCGGTTCCAGACTGGTAAGCACTCCCGCCAAATCACCCGGTTTATCAAGGACCGGACCGGAAGTAACTTTAAAACCAACTCCCAATTCATTCGCAATAATATTGGAAAGTGTCGTTTTTCCCAATCCCGGAGGTCCATGCAGCAATACATGATCCAACGCCTCGCCACGCAAGCGGGCTGCCTTAACAAAGATACGCAGATTATCCACCACCTTATCCTGTCCGCTAAAGTCCTCAAAACTCAACGGCCGGAGTGCATTCTCAAAATCCCGTTCCCTTGAAGTAAGCTGATGTTCGCGTATGTTAAAATCTTCCTGTTCCATTTATTTCTTGAAAGTAGGAGACAAAGATAGAGATTTACATTCATTTTCAGTACAAGAAAAACGAATAAAAACTCCGGGCACGCTCTGAATGGCAGCTATCGGAAGGCTATTTATAAAGATTTAAGAGAATATAGGACCAACCTTGTGCCAACGTATTGGCACAGCCATGCCACCCTGTTGGCACTATCGTGCCACTGCGATGGCACAGTTGTGCCAGCGGGGAAGCACTGTCTGTGCAACGAAGTCTTCATCTATGACGTGTCGGGAGACAACCTTTTATCCTGTTATTAGTTTATTTGAAACGTAATAACTACTTTTGCATCATCTATATACACGCTATCAACTATGGTTTTAAATTACATCTGGATAGGATTCTTTGTCGTCGCCTTTATTATCGCCCTTATAAAAGTAATTTTCCTGGGAGATACGGAGATATTTACGACTATCATGAACTCTACATTCGATTCGTCAAAGACAGCTTTCGAAATCTCGTTGGGACTTACGGGAGTATTGGCCCTCTGGCTGGGTATCATGAAAGTCGGAGAGAACAGCGGACTGATTAATGCTCTGGCACGTTTCCTGAGTCCGGTACTCTGCCGATTGTTTCCGGATATACCTAAAGGACATCCGGTGTTAGGCTCTATCTTTATGAATATGTCCGCCAATATGCTCGGACTGGACAATGCCGCCACCCCGTTGGGATTAAAAGCGATGAAAGAATTGCAAGAGTTGAATCCGAAAAAAGATACCGCTTCCAATCCGATGATTATGTTTCTGGTGATTAATACTTCCGGCCTCATCATCATCCCGATCAGTATCATGGTTTACCGGGCACAAATGGGAGCTGCCCAGCCTACGGATGTATTTATTCCTATTCTGTTAAGTACCTTCATTTCCACTCTGGTCGGGGTCATAGCAGTCAGTATCGCCCAGAAGATAAACCTGATCAATAAGCCCATTCTGATTTTAATGGGTATCATCTGTCTTTTCTTCTCCGGTTTGATTTACCTGTTCCTAAGTGTTTCTCGGGAAGATATGGGCACTTACTCTACCCTGATAGCGAATATTCTTCTGTTCAGTGTCATTATCCTGTTTATTTTAACGGGTGTCAGAAAGAAGATTAACGTATATGATTCTTTCGTGGAAGGAGCCAAGGAAGGGTTTACGACAGCTGTGCGCATTATTCCTTATCTGGTTGCTTTTCTGGTAGGCATTGCGGTATTCCGCACTTCGGGAGCCATGGATTTTCTGGTGGGAGGTATCGGATACGCAGTAGGACTATGCGGAGTCGACACAAGCTTTGTGGGAGCACTGCCCACTGCATTGATGAAATCGCTTAGCGGCAGCGGTGCCAACGGGTTGATGATTGATACAATGAAGGAACTGGGGCCGGATTCGTTTGTAGGACGCATAAGTTGCGTGGTACGCGGGGCGTCGGATACCACATTCTACATCCTTGCCGTTTACTTCGGCAGCGTAGGTATCACCAAGACCCGCAACGCCGTCACCTGTGGCCTGATAGCCGACTTCTCGGGTATCATAGCCGCTATCTTAATCAGTTATTTATTTTTCTTTTAAATCATAACATTCAATTATGGCTGTAACTTATCAAACAGAAGGCATCAAAATGCCTGAAATCAAGAAACGCGAGACTACGGAATGGATCAAAGCCGTAGCTGCTTCCTATGGAAAAAGACTCGGTGAAATCGCTTATATTTTCTGTTCCGATGAAAAAATTCTGGAAGTAAACCGCCAATATCTGCAACACGATTATTACACGGATATCATTACTTTCGATTATTGCGAAGGTGATCGTCTGTCGGGCGACCTGTTTATCAGCCTGGATACGATACGCACCAATGCCGAGCAATTCGGGGCAGCTTATGATGATGAACTACACCGGGTTATTATTCATGGTATTCTTCATCTCTGCGGTATCAATGAC
>OMAZ01000448.1_pt1 | contig 22568 bp, 17 predicted proteins | sample 1674131 | NCBI WGS metagenome assembly OMAZ01 (sample SAMEA103958147, study PRJEB25191) | human gut metagenome | biome: human-associated habitat [ENVO:00009003]; feature: intestine environment [ENVO:2100002]; material: feces | place: Germany | collected 2013/2015 | reverse complement strand
GCTGACTGATGAGGGCAAGGCCTGCGGTAGTTGCCTGTTAAGGGTCTGCAATGGCAAACCGGTCCCTCATCCGGCCCTGCGGGGCCACCTTCCCCCGAGGGGGAAGGCTTTGATAGATCAGTACCCAATCTGCCGTTTTGCCGCCTTTAGCGCCTTGCGCAGCGGCCTGTACAGCACCAGCATAATGGCAAAATTGCCGACGCCGTGCAGGGCGTCGTAGCTCAAGCCGCTCAGCCACCAGCTCAACGCAAAGGCGGGCGTCTTGGCAAAGAGATATACCGCGGCGCATAACCCGCCGAAGCACAGTCCGTACAGCCCGCTGAACACGGCCCAGAACAGCGCGTGACCCATGCGGCGGAACAACCACGCCAGCAGTGCCAGTAAATACCAGATGTACAGGTACATGGCCCACCACAGCCCAAAGCCGTAGAGCACACCCTGCAAAAGGATGAATACCGTGATGGCAGCGGGCGTCTCCCGCGGGAGTTCGAGCGCAAACAGGATGATGAGCAGCGTGACCGGCTCGATGTTGGGCAGACCGCTCATGGCCTGCTTGCTGACGACGAGCAGCGCACCCATCAGCCCGGAAAGCACCAGACCGACAATGCGGTGGTGGTTACTTCGTGTAGGTGAAGGCATAGCTGTCGCCGTCGTGCAGCTCAATGTCGGCCACGCCGACGGAGGTCATCTCGCCCGCAGCGTCGGTCAGGCACCACCAGGAGCCGTCCTTGTTGTAGTCGGCGGCCTCGCCGTTGACGACAGTCACAAAGCCAGCCTCGGCCTCCTCGGCGCTGATGACACCGGCGTCCGCCAGAGCGGTGCTCAGCTTTTCACCGTCGGCGGCGTCCAGGGTCAGCACGGTGCTCTCACCGTCCGCGCCGGTCACCGTGAAGGTAAACTGAATGGCCTCGGCAGAGTCGGCAGCCTCAGCAGTGGAGACGGCCTCCTCGGAAACCGCCTCGGATACGACCTCGGAGGAGACAGCCTCGGAGGAGGCGGCAGTGGACGCGGACGCGCCGCAGCCCGCCAGCAGTGCGGCGGACAGCGCCAGGGACAAAATCAGTGCAGAAAGCTTTTTCATGTGGAAATTCCCTCTCTATGTTCAAATAAAACTCCCGCGCAGGGAAAGCTGCGCGGGAGTTATTATACATGGGTACTGGGTAAAATGCAAGTGGGAGTGGCCGCGTTGCAGGGGGCGGCGTCCCCGACGCCCCCCGTGGCCTTCCGCAGCAGCCCATGGATGGGGAAGCCACGCGGACAGCGGCGGCATGAGGGCATGCCGCCCTACATGCGCTTATCCCTCCAGCTGCTCCTTATGATATTGCAGCGTGTACAGCTGGTAATATCTGCCGTGCTTCGCCAGAAGCTCCTGATGGTTTCCCTGCTCGAGGATCTTGCCGTGGGACAGCACAATAATGTTGTCTGCGTGCTGGATGGTGGACAGCCGGTGCGCGACGATCAGCATCGTGCCGACGGACCGCATCTTTTCCAGCGAATCCTGAATCAAAAGCTCGGTTTCGGTGTCAATATTCGCCGTGGCTTCATCCAGAATCATAACGCTTGGCTTGTGGATGATCGTCCGCGCAAAGCTCAACAGCTGGCGCTGCCCGGCGGAGAAGTTGTTCCCGCGCTCACGGACCTCCTCGTCCAGACCGTGGTCCAGCTTGTCAATGAACTTGTCGGCGTTGACATAGCGGCAGACCTGTAGGATCTCCTCGTCGGAGATGCCCTCCTCCCGCAGGACGATATTGCTGCGGATCGTGCCCGAGAAAAGGAACACGTCCTGCAGCATCTGCCCGAAGTGACGGCGCAGCGACGAAATTTTGATTTTGCGGATGTCGATGCCGTCAATCAGGATCTCGCCCTTCTGGAACTCGTAGTTGCGGCAGATCAGCGAGAGAATCGTGCTCTTGCCCGAGCCCGTCGAGCCGACAAACGCCACGGTCTGGTGCGGGTCAATGTGGAAGGACACGCCCTGCAGCACCCACTCGCCCGGAAGATAGCTGAACCAGACGTCGCGGAACTCGATTTCGCCCTTTACCTCATCCAGCTCGATGGCGTCGGGGGCGTCCACCATTTTGGGCGCAATGTCCATGATGGAGAACACCTTCTCCGACGAGGCCAGCGCCGACTGCAGCCAATTGAACTGCTCGGCCAGATTCTGGATGGGCGTGAAGAATTTGGAAATGTACATGTAGAACGTGACGATGGTGCCGCCCGTGATGGTCTGGCCCAGAAACGTCACGCCGTTCAGATGCCCCATGCCGCCGAGATAAAAAAGACACAGGATCGAGCAGATATACAGCATGTAGACCAGAGGACGAAACACGCCGAACACAAAGATCTGCTCCCGGTTCGCGCGGGCGAGGCGCTGGCTTTTCTCGCGGAACTCCGCCATCTTCTCGTCCTCGCGGCCAAAGATCTGCGTGACCTTGATGCCGGACAGATTCTCCGACAGGTAGGTGTTGATGTCGGTGGTCGCGTCCTTGACCTTGCGGTAGGCCCGGCGGGAGAACTTGCGGAAGATGACCGTAAAAATCACGATGAACGGCACAAAGCAGAGCACCATCAGCGTCAGCTCATAGTTGAGCGCCAGCATGGCGACCAGGATGCCGAGGATGACAAAGATGTTCTTGGTCAGCGTGACCAGCAGGTTCGTGAACATCATCGAGATAGCGTTCGTATCGTTCGTCACGCGGGTGACGAGCTTGCCGACGGGAATCTCGTTCAGCTGCTCGTGGGACAGCGACTCAATGTGGGTGAATAGGTCCTCGCGCAGGTCGGAGATGATGCGCTGACCGACGCGCTGCAGAATGACGGCCTGGAAGTAGGTGCTGGCCATCGAGAAAACGAGCACGCCCGCATAGACGGCGACGCCCGCGAACAGCCGCGGCAGCTCGAACTCGCCTGAGACCAGCTCCTCCAGTGCGCCGACGATCAGCGGCGAGATGATGTCATAGGCAATCGAGAACAGCATTAAAAACAGCACAACGACGAATTTCGCCAGGTACGGCTTGGCGTACCCGGCCAGGCGGCGCAGAATCTCGCCGTCGTTCATCGTGCGTTCAAAGCCCATCGTCTCCTTTTTGTCCTTGATGAGGGCGCAGGCCAGCACCAGCAGCGCCGTGACGACACCGATGACTGCGCCTACCAGCAACAGCGGATTTACGTTAGCCATGGCTGCCGCCTCCTTCCTCGTCCTCGAGCTTCTGCAGATCGACCATGCGGCGGTATTCGGCGCAGCTGCGATACAATTCATCGTGCGGGCCAACGGCCTCTACCCTGCCGTCCTCGATAAAGACGATCTTGTCCAGCTGCTCCACCGTCGAAATGCGGTGGGCGATCAGCAGCGTCGTCTTGCCCGCACGGCTGGTCTTGAGGTTGTCGAGGATGATTTTCTCGGTGCGGGTATCGACAGCCGAGACAGAGTCGTCCAGAATCAGGATCGGTGCGTTTTTCAGCAGGGCACGCGCAATCGAGATGCGCTGCTTCTGTCCGCCGGAGACGGTCACGCCGCGCTCACCGAGTACGGTCTCGTAGCCGTCCTTGAAGTCCACGATGTTGTCCCGCACATCGGCCAGCGCGGCGGCGCGGTCAATGTCGGCCTGGCTGGCGTCGTCCACGCCGAAGCCGATGTTGTGGGCAATCGTGTCCGAGAACAGGAAGTTGTCCTGCGGCACGTAGGCGCAGGCGTCGCGCACCGAATGGATGGACACGGCGTTCACGTCCTGCCCGTCCACAAACAGCGTGCCGTCGGGCACATTGTAGGTGCGCAGCAAAAGGTCCACCAGCGCGGTCTTGCCTGCGCCGGTCTTACCGACGATGCCGACGCTCTCGCCGGGCTTGATGGTGAACGATACGTCCTTCAGCACGTCGTACTCGCCGTCTGGGTAGCGGAACGTCAGATGGCGGAACTCAATGCCGCCGTGCGGGTCGCGCAGGTCGGCGACGCCGTCGCGGTCCGCCACGTCGATGGGCGCATCCAGAAGCTCGGTAATGCGGTTCAGCGATGCCTTGCCGCGGGAGGTCTTTTCGATCAGCATCGAGATGGCCATGATGGGCCAGACGATGGCCTCAAAGTAGCCGATGTACTCCACAAGCTGACCTGCGTTGAACTGCCCGCGCCAGACGAGCCAGCCGCCGTAGCCCAAAATCACGCAGATGACCGACTCGACGAACAGCGTGACCAGCACCTCGAGCAGTGTTGCAATCTTGGTGTAGGCGACGTTGACCTCCTCGTTCTCCTTGTTGAGGCGGCGGAAGGCAATCAGCTCCTTGAGCTCCTTCACAAACGCCTTGATGACGGCAATGCCGGAAAAGTTCTCCTGCGCAAAGTCGGACAGGTCGGAGAACGCCTGCTGGCGCTCCTCCCACCGCCTGGTCATGACTTGGCTCATGACGGTGCCGAGTACGAACATGACCGCCGCCGGGATCAGCGCCAGAAGTGTTAATTTACAGTCCATCCGCCACATCTTGACCAGCGCCATAATGCCCAGCACGGCGGCGTCAAAGAACATCAAAATGCCGTCGCCGAAGCACTCCTGAATGGTGTCGAGGTCGTTGGTGTAGAGGCTCATCAGGTTGCCGACCTTGTTGACCTGATAGTACTGCTGGGACAGGCGGCGGCTGTGGTCAAACATCCGCTCCCGCAAATCGGCGGCCACGTTGACCGCTGACCCGAAGAAACAGACACGCCACAGGAACCGCCCGATGACCATGAGCACGACGATCCAGATCATTGGCAGGCAGATGTGCTGAAACAGCACCTCCCTGGTAAAGGGCAGCGTCTGGCCGTCCACGACCACCTGCCCCAGATTTACGCCGTTGATGACCAGCCGGTACAGCTCCGGGATGAGCAGCTGAATGTAGTCCACCGTCAGCAGCGACAGAATGCCCAGCAGCAGCACCGGCGCGTGCTTGAGATAGTATCGGTTGATCGCTTTGCCGAAAATCACGGCGATCCTCCCTCCTTTTCCTATTTCTGCTTTGAACAAAGTACGACAAAATGCCGTAAAATATAAGTATATCGTATCAGCGCAGGTTCGTCAATGGGGACACAAAAAGGGCATTGTAGGGGCGGGGGCGCAGCACGCCCGGCCCTGCGGCAGGCGTTCAGCTCCCGGGTCAATGATGAGCATCGACCCCTACATGCAGAAGCGGATGCTTGCATCCGCGGAAACAAAAGAAAAGCCCCTTGCCGAACGTATCGGCAAGGGGCTTTCTCTGGTGCGCGGTACAGGACTCGAACCTGTGACCTCCTGCACGTCAAGCAGATGCTCTACCAGCTGAGCTAACCGCGCATATACGTCGCTGCGTTTCAGCGACGTATGTTATTATAGCATACTGCTTTGCGGAATGCAAGCCCTTTTTGCAAAAAAATCAGTCCAGAATCCGCCCGTCGGTGGAAATCGTTACGACCTGCCACGGAATGAACTTGCCGGACGCCTGCAAGGCGCGCTTGGCGGCATTTTCCAGCCCGCCGCAGCAGGGCACCTCCATGCGCACAACGGTGACCTCTTGAATGTCGTTGCTGCGGATAATGGCGGTCAGCTTCTCACTGTAATCGACGTCGTCCAGCTTGGGGCAGCCCACCAGCGTGATGTGCCCGCGGATGAACCGCTCGTGGAACGCGGCGTAGGCGTAGGCCGTGCAGTCGGCAGCAATCAGCAGCCGCGCACCGTCAAAGTAGGGCGCGTTCACAGGCACCAGCTTGATCTGCACGGGCCACTGGCGCAGCTGGCTGGGGGCCGTCGTCGGGGCGCTCTCCCCTGCCTCGGCGGGGTGCAGGGCCTTGGCCATGCTGCCCGGGCAGACGTGCATTGCTTTGGGCGCACTGCCGGGGCAGCCGGGCGTGTGGGCGGCCTTGTGCTGCCTGGCGGCCTGCACGGCGGCCTCGTTGTAGGGCGCGGCCTCGCGCTGCTCAAACGTAATGGCCCCCGTGGGGCAGTGCGGCAGGCAGTCGCCCATGCCGTCGCAGTAGTCGTCGCGCATCAGCGTGGCCTTGCCGCCGATCATGGCGATCGCGCCCTCGTGGCAGGCGGCGGCGCAGGCCCCGCAGCCGTTGCATTTCTCCTGGTCGATGTGAATGATTTGTCGTTTCATGGTCAGCCTCCTTGACTTTGTGCTGTCATTTTACTACAATGGCAGCAAGAGTTCTGTTGTAGCAACAACATGTGAGGTGCATAATTATGGAATTGCCGGATGTACCACTGTTCCGCGGACTGACCGCCGACGAGGCCGAGGCAGCCGTAACCGCGCTGCGGATGCGCCGCAGGGCATTTGCCAAGGGGGAGATCCTGCTGGAGGCCGGGCAGAGAGCCCCGGCGCTGGGCGTGGTGCTGGCCGGGCGGGTGCACATGGAGCACCTGGACGTCTGGGGCAGCAAGACGCTGCTGGGCCAGGCCGGGCCGGGTGACCTGTTTGCCGAGACCTACGCCTGTCTGCCGGACGAGCCGCTGCGGGTCAGCGTTGTGGCCGCAGAAAACGGCGAGGCACTGTTTTTGGAGACCGGGCAGCTTTTGCAGTGCGGCTGCGAGCCGTGGCGCTGGAAGCTGACGCAAAATCTTTTGCGCATTGCAGCGCGTAAAAATCTGGGGCTGGCGCAGCGCAGCCTGTACACCGCCCCCAAGACGATCCGCGGGCGGATCACAGCGTACTTTTCGGTGCTGGCGCGGCAAAACGGTAGCCTGCGGTTTACGCTCCCCTTTGACCGCCAGCAGCTGGCCGATCACCTTGGTGTGGACCGCAGCGCCTTGAGCAATGCGCTGAGCCAGATGCAGAGGGAAGGACTGCTGGTGATCGATAAGCGGGAGGTAGAGCTGAAACAGGTGGAGGAGATGTGAGGGAGGCTGTCAGCGGCCCCGACCGCTGACTGATGAGGGGCAACCTTGCGGAGATTGCCTGTAAACGGGTTATTTCCGTGAACTTACCCCTCATCCGGCCCTGCGGGGCCACCTTCCCCCAAGGGGGAAGGCTTGAAGTCTGTATAAAAAGGCCGCTGACAATTATGCCAGCGGCTTTTTTATACATTTATCGTACCACCGTCTCCACCTGCGGTGCGCCGCCTGCCAGCTGTTCCGCGGTGACAGGCTGAACCTCGCCGGGCTGGTCCAGCTTCTCGCGGGCCACGGCCAGCATCAGTTTGATGCGGTTTTCCTGGTTGACGCGGGTCGCGCTGGGGTCGTAGTCCACGGGGGTGATGTTCGCGTCCGGGTGCAGGGCGCGGATCTTATTGATCATGCCCTTGCCCACAATGTGGTTCGGCAGACAGCCGAACGGCTGGGCGCAGACAATGTTGCCGTAGCCGCCCTCGACCAGTTCGATCATCTCGGCGGTCAGCAGCCAGCCCTCGCCCATCTTGGCACCCAGAGAGATGATGCCCTCGGGCTTTTTCATCAGCTCGCGGAACGAGCCGGGCGCGTAGAAGCCGTACTTGCGCATGGCGTCATAGCTGGCGCAGCCGATGCCGTCCAGCCAGCTCAAGAACGCGTCCGCGCCGCCCGCCACCAGCTTGTTGCCGCCGTACAGGTCGATGTCCAGCTTGTAGTTGGCCACGCAGTACTCCACAAAGCCCATCAGGCCGGGCAGGTTGACCTCGCAGTCCTGGCTTTCCAGAAATTTTTCCAGATCATTGTTGCCCAGCGGCGAGTATTTGACATAAATCTCGCCGACGACGCCGACCTTGACCTTCGGCACGCGGGTGATGGGAATGGTCGCGTAGTCCGCGGCAATGTCGTAGAACCGGCGCTTCATGTCATGGGCGGAGTAGTTCTTGTCGTCGCGGATCCAGCCCTGTATCGTAGAGATCCACTTCTCGGTCATGGCGTCGGCGTCGCCCCTGTGGTTCTCGTAGGCGTGGGTCTGGCTGCGCAGGGCGACCAGCATATCGCCGTAAAAGATCGACGCAATGACCTTGCGCAGCAGCGGCACGGTCAGCGGCAAACCGCTGCCCTTTTCCAGACCGGAGAAGTTCAGCGATGCTACGGGAATATTGCCGTAGCCCGCTTTGACGAGCGCCTTGCGCAGCAGCTTGATGTAGTTGGACGCACGGCAGCCGCCGCCGGTCTGGGTGATGAGCAGCGCAGTGTGGTCCAAATCGTATTTGCCGCTGTTCAGCGCGTCGAGAAACTGCCCGATGACGAGCAGCGCCGGGTAGCAGGTGTCGTTGTGGACGTATTTCAGGCCCAGCTGCGCGACCTCGCTGCCGCAGTTGCCGAGCACCTCGGTCTGGTAGCCCTCACTGGCCAGTGCCGCCTGCATGAGCCGAAACTGAGTCACGGCCATGTTCGGAATGAGAATTTTATGGGTCTTTACCATGTCCTTGGTAAAGTTGGGGGTCATGTATTCCATGGAATTGCCTCTTACTTTTTATCCTCTTTGCGTTCTTCCAGCGCCGCAAACAAACTGCGCAGTCTTATGTTCACCGCGCCCAGATTTGTGATCTCGTCGATCTTCAGCTGGGTGTACAGCTTGCTGCCCGCCTGCAGAATCTCGCGGGTCTCGTCGGTGGTGACGGCGTCCAGGCCGCAGCCGAAGGAGACGAGCTGCACAAGGTCCATGTCGGGGTTCTCGGTGCAGTATTTCGCGGCGGCGTACAGGCGGCTGTGGTAGGTCCACTGGTTCAGGACGGAGGTCTGGAACTTCTGCTCGTGCCAGCTGACGGAGTCCTCGCTGATGACGGCAGCGCCCTGTCGGATGATGAGCTGGTCAATACCGTGGTTGACCTCAGGGTCAACGTGGTAGGGGCGGCCCGCCAGCACAATGATGCGGCGGCCTTCCCTGCGGGCCTGCGCAATGATCTCGGTGCCCTTGTCGCGCAGCTGCTGCATGTGGCGGGCGTACTCGTCGTAGGCCGCATCAATGGCTTCGTGCACGGCCTTCCGGTCCAGCCCCGGGAAATAATGGTCCAGCGTCTGCTGGAATTTCTTGTAGAAATCCTTGCGGCGCTCGAGGTTGAAGTAATCGTAGATGAACTTCGTCGCCTTCAGCTCGGGGCAGTTGCCTTCGAGCACCTCGGGATAGTAGGCCACGACGGGGCAGTTATAATGGTTGTCGCCCAGGTGCTCGTCCAGGTTGTAGCTCATGCAGGGGTAGAAGATCGCGTCCACGCCCTGCTCACACAGCCAGTGAATGTGGCCGTGGCTCAGCTTGGCCGGGAAGCAGGCCGTGTCGCTGGGGATCGTCGCCTGGCCGCTCTGGTACAGTTTGCGGTTGGAGAAGGGGCTGACGACGACCTCAAAGCCGAGGCGGCTGAACAGCGTGTGCCAGAACGGCAAAAGCTCGTACATATTCAGGCAGAGCGGGATGCCGATCTTGCCGCGGCTGTTCGCGGGGGCTGCTGCCTTGCGGTAGCCGTCCAGCAGCTTGAGCTTGTAGGCGTAGAGGTCCAGGTCCTCGTTGTTGGCCTTGCCGGTCACGGGCTTGTCGCACCGGTTGCCGGAGATAAAGCGCTTGCCATCGGCAAAAACGTTGACGGTCAGCTGGCAGTGGTTGCCGCACCCCTGACACTGCACGGTGTTGACCTTCTGGCTGAAATGCTCCAGCTCCAGCTGGGTCAGCACGGTGCTGCGGGCGTGCGCGCCTGCCTTGGCCTTGCCGAACAGGGCCGCGCCGTAAGCGCCCATCAAGCCCGCAATGTCGGGACGGATGACGTTGACGCCCATCTCTTTCTCAAAGGCGCGGAGCACAGCCTCATTGTAGAAGGTGCCGCCCTGTACCACGATGTTGCGGCCCAGCTCCTCGGGGCTGGACGCGCGGATGACCTTGTACAGCGCGTTCTTGACGACGGAGATGGACAGACCGGCGCTGATATTTTCAATCGAGGCACCGTCCTTCTGCGCCTGCTTGACAGACGAGTTCATGAACACGGTGCAGCGGCTGCCAAGGTCAACGGGCTTGTCGGCAAACAGGCCCAGCGCGGCAAACTCCTTGACGTCGTAGCCCAGCGCCTGGGCGAACGTCTGCAAAAAGCTGCCGCAGCCGGAGGAGCAGGCTTCGTTCAGGAAGATGTTGCTGATCGCACCGTCCTCAATTTTGAAGCACTTCATGTCCTGACCGCCGATGTCGATGATGAAATCCACGTCGGGCAAAAAGTGCTTGGCGGCGGTAAAGTGCGCGACAGTCTCGACAAGACCGCGGTCACAGTGGAACGCATTTTTGACGAGCTCCTCGCCGTAGCCGGTGGTGGTCACGCTGGCAATCTGCAGGCCCGGGTGATCCCTGTAGAGACCGAGCAGCGTATCCCTGACGAGCGGAATCGGGTTGCCGAGGTTCGGGCGGTAGCGCTCGAACAGAATGTTCGCGTCGTTGTCGATGACGACGAGCTTGATGGTGGTGGAGCCGGAGTCGATGCCGATATGTACCGGCCCACAGTCTGCGCCAAAGGGCAGGCAGGGCACGGTGGCCTTTAAGTGGCGGGCGTGGAAGTCCTCGTACTCCTGTTTGTTTGCGAACAGCGGCGGCAGGCTGACGTAGGTCGCTGTGGCGCTGTAGTCGTCGAGACGCTTGGCAACCTCGCGCAGGTCGGATTCCTCGTCGGCATAGAACGCCGCGCCCATCGCAACGAAGAGCAGGCTGTTCTCCGGCAGGGTGCCGGTGACACCCAGAGTCTTGTCAAAGCTCCGGCGCAGCGTCTCGGAGAAGGTCAGCGGGCCGCCGAGATACAGGATGTTGCCCTTGATGGGGCGGCCCTGTGCCAGACCTGCAATGGTCTGGTTGACAACGGCCTGATAGATCGACGCCGCGATGTCGCCCGCCTGTGCGCCCTGGTTGATGAGGGGCTGGATGTCGCTTTTGGCAAAAACGCCGCAGCGGCTGGCGATGGTGTAAGTGCGGGTCGCGGCCTGCGCGGCCTTGTCCATCTCGTCGGCGCCCATCTTCAGCAGGGTCGCCATCTGGTCAATGAACGCGCCCGTGCCGCCGGCGCAGCTGCCGTTCATGCGGACCTCGGTGCCGTTTGTCAGGAAAAGGATTTTGGCGTCCTCGCCGCCCAGCTCGATGATGCAGTCGGTGCCGGGGGCCAGCCGGTTGGCGGCCACACGGGTGGCAAAGACCTCCTGCACGAAGGGGACCTTGCAGCTGTCAGCCAGGCCCATACCGGCGGAGCCGGAGATGGCTAAGTAGGCGCGGCCATCGGGCAGATATTCGGCGGCAACCTTCTCAAGCAGCGCCCTGCCCTTCTCTAAAATATGGCTGAAATGGCGCTCGTAGGTCGAATAGACGATCTGCCCGGCGTCGTTCAGCACAACACATTTAATGGTGGTGGAACCAATGTCCAGACCAACTCTCATAGGATTTTGCCTCCTGCGGATGGAGTGAAATTGCGGGATATGTGCGCCGGGTCTGCCCCGCGGCGATACAATATCAAATTATATTATACAGGGTTCTGCACGATTCGGCAAGAGTACGGTGCAGGAAAACACGTTGTCAAATGCAGAAATCTGTCCTAAAAAAACACCGAAGCGGTGCAGGAAAGTCCTGCACCGCTTCGGCATCAAAAGAAAAGAGGAGTATGGATGAAAAACTTGGGGTTCTGTTCTCAGGCCCGGGTCCCTGCTCCCTTCCTGAGAACACTTATAGTATACCCGCCATTTGTGTTAAAGTCGTGAAGGAAAATTCAACAAATTAAGAAGGGTTTGTGAACAAACCAAGCCTTTCCCCCAGGGGGAGTCGCACTAAACAAAAACCACCCGGCGCAAAACCGAGTGGCTATGTACAAACTTATTGCTCCTCCCGGCCCAATTTGTCGATCTGATCCTGCAAAAGCTGGGAGATCGGGCGGCGGGTGTTGCGCAGACGGTGGACCGGGGCGGCAGGGGCCGTGTGGTGCACGGGCTGTGCCTTGGCCTTGACGCGCAGACGCTCGGCGGGCTTTTCGGGAGACGGGGCGGCAGGCTTGGCGGCGGCAGCGGGGCGCGGCGGCACCGGTGCGGGAATATCCGTTTCCGGTGTGCCCTGCGCAAAGCTGCGCATATCGGTGCCCAGATCCTTCAGCTCGGCCTCGGTCTGGTCAAGTGCCTGATAGATGGCCTGCGTCAGGCCGTCTAAATCCAGCGTGGCGGCGCTCAGGCGCTCGTCCACGCGGGCCAGACGCTCCCGCACCAGCATGACGCCCGACGCAATGCTGCGGGCATTCTCCGCCATGCGGTTCTTCTGGGTCTCGGCCTGCTGCTTGAGCTCCCGCTCTGCGCTCTCGGCGTACAGGCGGGCATCGGCCAGAATCTTGCCGGCCTCGAGCTTGGCCTCCCGCACCAGATCGGATGTGGGGGCAGCCGGGGCGGCGGCAGTATTCAGCGCGCGCGCGGCGGTCAGCTGCTTTTGCAGCTCGTCCACCTGCTGCTGCAGATCGTGGCATTTCAGCTGCCAGATGTTGGCGTTTTTCTGGGATTCCCGCTGGGTGGACTGGAAGGAGGCTGTCTTTTTCTTGATGGTCTCCAGCTGCTCGTCCGCCTCGCGGCGCTTGGCCTCGGCCGTGTCTGCACGCTGGGTCGCGGCAGCCAGCTCGGCCTTCAGGGCCTCCATGCGGCTGTCGGCGGTGCCCCGCTCGCTGCGCAGCTCGTCCAGCTTGGACTGCAGCTGCTGCAGCTGGCGGTTGTACTCCAGCTCGTGCTGCTGGGCCTCGTTGGCCAGTGCGTTCATGTAAGCCAGCACGTCATTTTTATCAAAGCCGAACAAGCTGGAACGAAAACCCTGTTCCTGAATGTTCATCGGTTCAGACGGCATGGCTTTTTACATCCTCTCGCAAAAAAATCATTAAGAACGCTTGTTCAGGATGCTGAGCAGGTCGTCAAAGTAATCGCCGTCATCCTCTTCCTCGGCAGGGGCTGCGGGCTGTGCGGCCACAGGCGTGTCCATGCCGGTGCTGAAGGACTGGGTGAAGATCGGGTTGGGCATGACGGGGTTGACCTGCGGCTGGACAGGCTGCACGGGCTGGACCGGAGCAGCGGCAGGCTGTGCGGCGGGCTGGGCAGAGGCCTGTGCGGCACGCTTGGCGTCAACATGGGCCTGAATGGGCTCGTCGACCTCGGGCGTGCTCTCGAAGCCTGTGGCAACGACGGTAATGCTCATCTCGTCGCTCAGGCGCTCGTCGAACGCAGTACCCCAGATGATATTGGCATCGGGATGCGCGCTCTGGGTGATCATGCTGGCAGCGGTCTCGACATCCTCCAGGCCGATGTCGGGGCTGGAGGTGATGTTGATGATGACGCCGCGTGCACCGGCAATGCTGGTCTCCAGCAGCGGGCTGGAGATGGCAGCCTTGGCGGCGTTCTCGGCCTTGCCGGCGCCCTTGGCAACGCCGACGCCCATGTGGGCAAAGCCGGCGTCCTTCATGATGGAGCGGACGTCCGCGAAGTCCAGGTTGATGAAGGCAGGAATGTTGATCAGGCTGGAGATGCTCTCAACGCCCTGGCGCAGCACGTTGTCAGCGGCCTCGAAGGCGTTCATCAGGGTGATCTTCTCCTGGCTGATGAGCTTCAGGCGCTCGTTGGGAATGACGATCAGGGAGTCAACGTGCATCATCAGGGAAGCGATGCCCTGCTCGGCCTGCGCCATCTTGCGCTTGCCCTCAAAGGCAAAGGGCTTCGTGACGATGCCGACGGTCAGGATACCCAGGTCATGGGCCGTCTCGGCCACGACAGGGGCAGCGCCCGTGCCGGTGCCGCCGCCCATGCCGGCGGTGATAAAGACCATCTGCGCACCCTTCAGCGCGTTGGTGATCTCGTCCTTGCTCTCCTCGGCGGCGCGCTGGCCGATCTCCGGGTCAGCACCGGCACCGCGGCCCTTGGTCAGCTTGGCGCCAAGCTGGACCTTCTGGGTGGCCTTGGAGTTGAGCAGAGCCTGCTGGTCGGTGTTCATCGCGACGAACTCGACCCCGGACAGACCGGACTCCACCATGCGGTTGACGGCGTTGCCGCCGCCGCCACCTACGCCGATAACCTTGATATTGGTTACATTTTGCATTTCTTCGTCGAGAACGAATGCCATGAGTGTATCCCCCTAAAAGTGATGTTGTGAAACCGGATTCCTGGGGTGCACCCACGCATGGGCACACTAATCCGTGATTTTTTACATATAACTGTTTATAAGAATAGCAAATTTTCCGCGCAATTTCAATACCTTAGCGAGAAATTCATAAAAAAATACGGCCTGCCCTGCCCTTTTGGACAACGCAGGCCGCAGCAGCGGATGGATTTTTGGTGGAAAGCGACAGACTTTGCATGAGAATGTGAAAAAATTGAGAAGTGGAGCTGCCATGATTGGCCGTGTACCGGGGCGGCTCCCCCGTAGGGGCCGGGCATGCCCGGCCCGGTGGTGTAACGTGAGCGGCAGTCTGCGGGCAGTCTCAGGAGATCTCTGCCCCCAGCCCGCGCAGTGCGGCGGGTAAATTTTCATACCCGCGGGGGATGTGCCCGGGGTCGCGCAGGCGGGTCTCACCGTCCGCGGCCAGTGCCGCGGCCAGAAGCGCCGCTCCGCCGCGCAGGTCGGGTGCGGTGACGTCCGTCCCGTGCAGGACGGCCCCGCCCGGGAGCGTCAGCTGCCGCCCCCTGACCGTGCAGGCCGCGCCCATGGCGGCAAAGCCCGCGGCACAGGCAAAGCGGTTGGCAAACAGGCTGTCGTAAATTTCGCTCGCCCCCGCTGCCGTCAGCAGCACGGCGGCGGCCAGCGGCGCAGTGTCGGTGGCAAAGGCGGGCCAGGCGTCGGCCCGCAGGTGCGCCCCGCCCCGCAGCGGCACGGCGGGGTCACGGGCCAGCCGCACGCAGTCTCCGACCCGGCTGACCTGCACGCCGGTCCCGGCCAGAAAGCGCAGAAATGAGTCATAGCTGGCCGGGTCGCAGCCCGCAATTTCGATCTGTCCGCCCGCGCACGCCAGTGCGGCGGCGTAGGTCGCGGCGGCGATGCGGTCCGGCAGCGGGCGGTGAAAGGCTCCGCCCAGCGGTCTGCCGCCCTGCACGGTCAGCACCGGCGTGCCCGCGCCCTGAATATCCGCCCCGCAGGCAGACAGAAACGCAATCATGTCGCCGATCTCCGGCTCCTGCGCAGCGCCGCGCAGCACGGTCTGCCCCGCGGCGCAGCAGGCGGCCATCAGCAGGGTCATTGTGGCCCCGACGCTGGGCAGCCGCAGTGTAAAATCCACCCCATGCAGCGGCCCCGTGCGCCGCAGCGTGACGGCGATGCCCTCCAATTCGACCTCGGCCCCCATGGCGGCCAGCCCGGCCAGGTGGATGTCAACGGGCCGCGGGCCGAGGCGGCAGCCCCCGGGCAGCGGCAGGCGCACATAGCCGACGCGGCAGAGCAGCGGCGCGAGATAAAATACCGAGCTGCGCATGGCCCCGGCCAGATGCTCCGGAATGTCGCCGCAGAGACGGTCCGCGGGACGGGTGCAGAGGTCCGCCCCGCAGCGCCGCACCCGGGCCCCGACAGCGTCCAGCAGCGCCAGGCTGGTGTCCACGTCGGCCAGACGCGGGACGTCCTGCAGGCGGCAGGGGCCGTCGCAGAGCAGCGTCGCCGCCAGCAGCGGCAGGGTGCTGTTTTTGGCGGCGGCAGGCCGGATGCTGCCGTGCAGGGTGCGTCTGCCGTGGATGGTGATCGTCTGCATGAGCGGGGCCTCCTAAACCTATGATATTGCCAGAAAGCGGGAGGATGCGCGGTAGGGACCGCATATATGCGGCCCGCAGCCTTCCGGCAGACAGCCGGCTGCCTTACACGCGCGGGCCGGGCGGCATTGTCAGTCAACGGGCTGCCGCATACGCTCCCCTCGTCCGGCCCTGCGGGGCGACCTTCCCCCAAGGGGGAAGGCAAGGGGTATCTCTACCCCGTTATATGCCGCGTTCCCTCCTGCTTATTACAGCAGCAGCGGCTGGATCTGCACGCCGCGCAGCGCGGCCTCTAATGTGTCGGGCAGGAGCGTGAAATCGCTTTTCAGGCTGCACGGCTTTTTGTAGCTGTCGTCCTGGCCGAAGGGCACAAAATAGTAGCTGCGCCGCTGCAAAAGCTGGCCCAGCGCCGGGGCACTGCCCGAAAGCCCATCGTTCGTGGACGGCGCGATAATAATGGGCCGTCCGCCGCGCAAAAGGCTTTTTGCGGCCAGCGTCACGGGAGTCGAGCTGATGCCTGCGGCCAGCAGCGCCATCGTGGTGCCGGTGGCCGGGGCGATGATGAGAGCCTCGGCAAGCCGCTGCGGGCCGAGCGGCTCAACGGCCTGCAGGGTCGTCAGCGGTCTGTGGCCGGTCACTTCATATAAGGTCTGCCGCAGGGCCGACGCGGTGCCGAAGCGGGTATCCAGCCCGGCGGCGCTGGCACTTAAAACGGGCAGGACGTCCCACCCGCGGGCAGTCAGGACACGCAGCTGGGGCAGCACCGCAGCAAAGCTGCAAAAGCTGCCGCACAGCGCAAAGGCGACGGTGCGTTTGGATTGGGTGGTCATGGGGCGGTGCTCCTTTCGTCGGGATCGCGTTCTTCCAGGATCGCCAGCACGGTCTGTGCAATCAGCGCCCCGGCTGTCTGCGGTGCACAGCGGCCCGGCAGGGCCAGGGCGTGCTCGGTGTGCAGACCCAGTTCCTCGGCAGCGGCAAAGTCGGTGCCGCCGGGCAGACTGGCCAGGTCAATGATGAGCGCCCCGCCCGGCAGCTGCTGCAGAAGGGCCCGGGGCAGCACCGGCGCGGGGACCGTGTTGATGACGGCGTCAAAGCCGGGCAGCAGTGTGGGCAGGGCCGTCAGGGGCGCGGCGCGGCACCCGGCGCAGCGGGCATTGGCGCGCTGCTCGGGGCTGCGGGCGGCCACGGTGACGCGCCCGCCCAGCAGCACCAACCGCCGTGCCACGGCGCGCCCGACGCGGCCATAGCCCAGCACGAGAAAGCCGCTCTCCCAGATCGTGCGCTCCCGCAGGCGGAGCAGCAGCTCAAGACAGCCCTCGGCGGTGGGCACGGCGTTCAGGCATTCCAGTTCGGGCCGCAGAAAATAGTCGATCAGCGGCAGCCCGGCCTCCCGCGCGGCCATCCGCACCGGCATCCCGGGGCGGCCCGCTAAGATCAGCGTCCCCTGCCCCGCACCCTGCAGTGCGCGGGCAACCTCGTCACTGACGCGCCCCTGGGACATGGGCAGCAAAATGTAATCGGCTGCGGCGGCATTGTCGGCGGCGGTCACGCCGTAACCCGCACGGCGCAGCACGCGCGCCGCCGCCTGCTGGCGGGCATCGTGCCCGACCACGCAAAATGTTTTCGGCATAGGCGCTCACCTCGGTTTGATTTGCGCCATACTATGCCGGGGCGCGTGTACCTGTGCCTTCTGCCTTCCCCATCGGGGGAAGGCGGCCCGCAGGACCGGATGAGGGCAGAGTGTGCCCTATTGCCAATTCACGGGCAATTGCGGCAGCTCTGCCCTCATCAGTCGCTTTCAGCGACAGCTTCCCCCAAGGGGGAAGCCCCGGCACGCAAAAAAGGCACCCACCTTTTCCTAAAAGATGGATGCCTTTTTACTCAATAATATTTCAGCCCGTCGCACTGGCCGCGCCAGACGAGGAGCGGGTTGATGGGCACGGTGCCGATGCGCAGATCGGCCACAACGGTCCTGCCGCTGGTGCCCAGCAGCTGGCCCTGCTTGACATCGTCCCCGGCCTCGACGTCCAGTGCGGTCAGGCCGTAGAAGATGCTCCTGAGGCCCGCGCCGTGGTCGATGACGACGGTGTAGCCGTAGCTGCCGCCAAGGTCCTCGGCCAGCAGCACATGGCCGCTGGCGGGCACGATCATAGAATCCTTCGACTTCTTCGGCTTGATGACGACATTTGTCGAGGTGCGCCCGCCGTAGCCGTAGTTCGTGCTGCGCTCGCTGTAGGAACGGCCCACGTACTCGGTCATGCCGTAGAGCAGCGGCGTGTCAAAGCTGTCCAGGAACGGCTGCACAAAGCCGCCCACGGCCCACTGGATCTCGCCGCCGTCAGTCGTCAGCAGCCTGCGGACGGCATCGGGGGCGTCGTCCGCGCCGATGTAAGGCGACGTCAGCTGGGACTTGGCGCTGTAATCCTTGTAGGAGTAGGAGGCCGCGCGGACCGACAGCGTCAGCGTTTCGGTATAACCGTCGGCAGTCACGGTCAGCTCGGTGTTTCCGGTCTCGGCGTTCCACGGGATGGGCAGGTAGCAGATCCAGCCGTTGGCGGCCCTGACGAAGCCTGTGCTTTCCAGCGGGCCCGTCAGCGTCGGTTCGGTCCGGCTCATGGTGCTGCCGACACGCACGGCGGCCACGCTGCCCTGCTGCACCGTCGGTGTGCAGAGCGTGATGGACGGCTTGATGCTGACGGTGAAGCGGAACTGCCAGGTCTCGGTGCCGGTGACGCTGGAGCGATCCTCGGCGGCGCTGTCAGACGCGGTGACGACGAGTTTGGCGTCAAACGTGCCGTTCTCCGCAAACAGATAGCTGCGGAAGCCGGTGACGCTGCCCTCGTACACGGTCTCTTTGTCGGCGTCGGTGATGGTCAGCTGGGTGCTGTAATCGGACGGCGTCACGATAATATCCGGCGATGCGTCGGATATGGCATCCTCGAGCACAACGGGAGAGGAATTGAGCGTTTCGGCGTAGGTGCGCCTGAAAAAGCTGCCGACCACCGGCACGTGCCACTTGTAGGCCGTGGGAGCAAGCTCCTGGCCGTCAAAGGTGACCTTGACTTCGGGCAGCATGTCAGGCGTGGCGCTGCGGTAAAGCCATGCCACGCCGCCGCCTGCGATGATGAGCACGAACAGCACAACGAGGAGCAGCCACTTGAACATGCCGAACACACCGCGCCCGAGGGCCTGCGGGATCGTATCCTGCGGCTCGTCGTCCTCGTCGTCGCCGGCGCTGTCATGCTGCGGTGCCTCGGGCGCCGGGGCAGGCCCGGCAGACGGCGCGGGGTTCTCCTCCAGCCCGGCCATGATCTGCGCAATCGAAAGCTGCGCCGTGCGGGAGATGTTCGCCATGCGTGCGGCCTCAGCGGCAAGGGCTTTATCGTTGGCAAGGTCATCGCTGAAAACAAGGCCGGACGGCTCGGCAGCGTCCTCCGCGGGGACGTCCCCGGTTTGCTCGGGCGTGTCGGTGACGGCTGTGTCTGCCGCGGCGGCCTCGGGGGGCGCTTCTGCCGCAGGCGTATCGTCGGCGGCAGGGGCGTCCGCTGTCGGTTCGGGCTCCGTCACGGCGGGCTCGGCCCTTTCCGCAGGCTCGGGCAGCTCCGGGGTACTCGGGACGTCGGGCATGATGGGTGCGGCAGCGTCCTCCCGGGCGGGGGTCTCCGGCGGTTCGGGCTTGCTTTCGGATTTGGGCTCGGCAAGCTCCGGCGCGGCGGGAACGGGGCTCTCCTGTGCGGGGGCCTTGCGCTCCGGGGTCTCGTCAGCCGGGGATTTTTTCGCCGTCTTAGCAGCCTTCGGCGTCTTGGGCTTTGCGGTTTTTGTTGTCTTTGTGTTTTTTTTGGCCCGCGGCTTCTTGGGGGACGCGGCAGGCTTTTTCGTGGTCTGCCCGTCTGCGGCGGGCGGCGCGGCGCTGTCCGTCGGCGCAGGGGGCGTGTCGGCGGCAGGCTGGGGGCTGGCTGCCTTGCGGCGCCGGGGCTTCGGCTTGGGGGCCTCCTCCGGCTGTACCGCAGTGGATTTCTTATCTTCTTCCATACTCACACTCACTCTTTTAGGGACCTTTATGGATGCCCGGCAAAACGGCAGCGGCACGGCAGGCCGGGTGTGCCGTGTGCAGCTATTTTATTCAGCCTCGCGGAATTGCAGACCACTGTTTCCGTCCAGCGCGGTCTGCGGGTCAGTGGATTTGCTGCCGATGCGCAGCTCGTAGATCAGGTTGTGGGCCGTCCCGGCGGTGCCCAGCGGGTCACCGGCGGACACACTCTGCCCGCGCTCCACGCCGACAGTCTCCAGCCCGTACAGGTAGCTCTTTACGCCGCAGCCGTGGTCGATGACCACCGTGCCGCCGGTCAGGGTCAGTGTGCCCGCAAAGACAACGTTGCCTGCCTGCGGGGCGGTGACGGTCTCGCCGTCCGCGGCGGCATAGGTCAGGCCGGTGGCCTGGCCGCTGCGCTGGCCGTCCACCATCTGGGTGACACCGTACTCCATGGCGACAGCGCCCGCGCTGGGGGCCTCAAAGCGGCCATTCCAGAGCTTGGCGGAGCTGCCCGTTGTATACAGCGGCCATATAGCGTTGCGGAACTCCTCCCCGCCGCCGGTGTCCTCCTCGGCGGGGACGGTGACCGTATCATACATGGTGCGGGTGACGGTCAGGGTAATGTCCTTTTCCAGGCTCCCGCAGGTCAGGTGCAGCGTATGGTCGCCGCCCTCGGCGTTGTAGGTCACGGGAATATAGCCCATGTAGCCGCTGGCGGTCTTGCGGAACCAGACGGTGCCCAGATCGGTCTCCAGGCTCGGCTCGCCGTCCAGAATGCCGGACAGCTGCACAGCCACGATACTGCCCTGCGGCGCGCGCTCGGTGCTCAGGGTGACCTTGGGGTTCATCGCCATCGTGTAGCCGGCGCGGTAGGCGTACCAGCCCACGGGGTCGCCGGGGTTGTCCGCACTGCTGTGGTGCGCGGTCACGATGATCTGATAGTCTCCGTTTTGTGTATAGGTATAGGTATTGCAGTCGGCCAGTGCGCCGGTCCAGACCGTGCCGTCGGGCGCGGTGATCTGAAGCTCGGCAGCGGTGACCCAGTCGGGCAGGACGAGCTGCGGCACGGTATCGGTGAAGGTGCCCAGCTTCTGCACGGTCAGGTTCGTCGGGCTTTCGTAGGTCTTGTTGACCTTATCGCCCAGCACCGGGATGACCCAGCTCCAGCCGTTGGGCTCGAGGGTCTGCTCACCGAAGGTGACGGCCTCCTGCGGCAGGGCATCCGTCCCGGTGCGGCTGTAAAGAAAAGCCGCCGTTCCGCCCAGGATGGCGGCAATCATAACGGCGACCATCACAAGCCAAAGCAGCAGTTTACGCATATTGTGTTTTCTCCGTGGCAGTATGGCATTGCCAAAAAGCCGGACGCCGTCAGGTCGGTGCCCAGCCGGGTTGTGGTGGCAGAAAGGCTTCCCACGCGGGGGAAGCCTTGGGGATCACTTACTCCTTCTCCTCTGCGGGGGTGGAGGGGATGTTCTCGTAGGTGGTGGAATCCTCGTCGTCGTAATCGTCATCCTCGTAGTCGTCGCTGAACAGCAGGCGCTCGTACTCGTCCAGCTCCTTTTCACGGTGGTAGAGATAGAGAGCGGCGGCGGTCAGGGCACCGGCAGCGGCAAACAGGAACGCCAGAACGGCGCCGAAGGTGGTTTTCTTCATCATAGTAGTTCTCCTTTTGCAAATGCTGCGCTGCAACGCAGCTTTCGTGAAAAACGCCGCAGCGGGCGTGCATACAAAGCAATAACGCTAACCTTATTATACCCGACGCAGAGGGCAATTACAACCCGAACATTTGTAAAATATTAAAGGTATTTTTTTGCTGTTTTTTGCGCGGATCGCCGTTCACGGGTGCTTTGTAGGGAGCGGTCTTGACCGCTCCGGGGAAGTGCGCGGCTGCCATCCACTCCACGGGAGGGATAAATCCCCCCCTTCGCAAAACAAAAATGCGGTCTCCGCGCAGGAGGCCGCATTTTTATACGATTTTCAGAACAGCCTATCCACCGGGTACAGCCCATCCTCGCTCATCTTTTTCAGGGCTTCGACCAGCTCGGGCTTGTCCTCGCGGTAGGTGATGCCGTGCCATTTGTCGGCACTGGTCAGCACATGGACATCCGCCTTACCGGCCTCCAGCGCGTTCGTCACGACGGTGGGCAGGTAATATTCGCACTTCATCGGGTTGACGGGCAGGCTGGCCTGCAGGAACGCGGCAAAACCGGCCTTGGCCTCCTGCACGTAGGCGGGGGTGAAGCCCCACAGGTTCATCGATACGACCGTGTCGGCGGGCAGGTCGGTCCAGTTGGCACCGCCATCCTCGGTGTAGTGGATGCCGCCGGGGTGTTTCTCAATCCGGGTGCGCTCATTGATGACCGTCAGGTTGCCCGCCCCGTCAGAGGCACACACCCCCCGGGCCACGCTGCCGTTGTCGGTGACGGTGTTGCGGAGCAGGTAGCCCACCATGCAGTACTCCCCGGCGCCGCGGGGCTGGGTGAGAAAGTCGTAGAGCTGGCGGAAGCACTCCACCCCATAGTAATCGTCGGCATTGATGACGGCGAAGGGGGCGTCGATCACGTCCCGGCCGGCGATGATGGCCTGGCCTGTGCCCCAGGGCTTGACCCGCCCCTCGGGCACCGCATAGCCCTCGGGCAGGTCATGCAGGTCCTGATAGGCATAGCGCACCTCCATGTGGGGCTCAATCTTGCTGCCGATCCGGGCCTTGAAGTCGGCCTCAATTTCGCGCTTGATGATGAACACCACGGTCTCGAAGCCCGCGCGGCGGGCGTCGTAGATGGAGTAGTCGATGATGAGCTCCCCGTGGGGCCCCACGGGGTCCAGCTGCTTCAGGCCGCCGTACCGGCTGCCCATGCCGGCAGCCATGATAACCAATACGGGATCGCTCACGGCAAACCCATCCTTTCCTTGGGATTCTGGTCTTATTCTGCCCCTGTGTA
>OMAZ01000439.1_pt1 | contig 23123 bp, 7 predicted proteins | sample 1674131 | NCBI WGS metagenome assembly OMAZ01 (sample SAMEA103958147, study PRJEB25191) | human gut metagenome | biome: human-associated habitat [ENVO:00009003]; feature: intestine environment [ENVO:2100002]; material: feces | place: Germany | collected 2013/2015 | reverse complement strand
TTTGTCCACTCGCATCGCTCCGGCATATCGTGAAAAAGAGATTGAAATCCGTAATGAGATTTCTAAAGTTCTGGAACGTGGAAAAGCTGACTTCAGCCTGTGGATAGAGAAGAAGGAGGGTGCGGATGCTGCTCCCATCAATAAGGATGTACTGAAAAGTTATTATAGCCAGTTGGATTCGATAAGCCGCGAACTGGGGATTCCTTGTCCCGCACCGGAAGACTGGCTCCAACTATTACTCCGCATGCCGGACGTGATGACGAAAACGGAAATTCAGGAACTGACGGAAGAGGAATGGAGCATGGTGCATGCTACCATACTTGAAGCCATCAGTCATTTGGTCGATTTCCGCAAACAGGAGGGGGCTGCATTGGAAAAGAAATTCCGTGAGAAGATTGCCAACATCAACAGTTTGCTCGAACAGATTACTCCTTACGAGAAAGAACGTGTAGAGAAAGTGAAGGAACGCATCACTGATGCTCTCGAAAAGACGTTAAGCGTAGACTACGACAAGAATCGTCTGGAACAGGAACTGATTTACTACATCGAAAAACTGGATGTCAACGAGGAAAAACAACGTCTTAGCAACCATCTGAAATATTTCATCAGCACGATGGAAAGTGGTAGCGGACAGGGTAAGAAGCTTGGTTTTATCGCCCAGGAAATGGGTCGGGAGATCAATACGTTAGGCAGCAAGTCCAATCATGCTGAAATGCAGAAGATCGTAGTTCAGATGAAGGATGAACTGGAACAGATTAAGGAACAGGTGCTGAACGTGATGTAAAACAGTATCTATCATTTTTAATTCTTAATTCTTCATTAAACTTATGACCGGTAAGCTAATTATTTTCTCTGCTCCGTCGGGTTCGGGCAAATCTACTATAATCAATTATCTGCTGACGCAGAACTTGAATTTAGCGTTTTCTATTTCTGCTACCAGCCGTCCTCCGCGTGGAACGGAGCAGCATGGGGTTGAATATTTCTTCCTTACGCCGGAAGAATTTCGCCAACGCATTGAGAACAACGAATTTCTGGAGTATGAGGAGGTGTATAAGGACCGTTATTACGGAACGCTGAAAGCGCAGGTAGAAAAGCAATTGGAAGCGGGTCAGAATGTGGTGTTTGACGTAGATGTGGTTGGCGGATGCAATATCAAGAAGTTTTATGGCGATCGTGCGTTGTCGGTGTTTATGCAGCCTCTTCATCCCCAGCAAGTTCGACCAGCTTATCCTCAATGGTCTTTTTCGTCTCTGTTGCGACATCAAGTGTTGTTGTCTGCAATTTCGGTGCAACATAAGCTGTAAACTTTTCCATAGCTGCAACTCTATCTTTGGGGTCAAGGTCGGCTATATCCTTCACGAAAATATCAGAATTGAAGTACTCGTCGAGCATTTTTGCAATTGCTCCACGGACTGTTGAGGACACCTTGTTAGGTGTTCCTGCTACTCTCCCTCCTGTTTTTCTTCCCTGTGCCATGAACTGTAAAAAGATAAAATGATGTTGCGAATATAAGGGCTTACTTTCGCACTCGAGGTATAACTTTTAATAATTAAAACAGAAGTCTTATGGGATTGATTGGAAGTGCTATAGGGGCAGCAGGTAGTATCTTTGGTGGTATCTCTGCATCGAAAGCAATGAAGAAAATTCAAAGAAACGTTGAGGCGCAGCGACAGAAGAACCAAAATTGGTATGATCGCAGGTACAATGAGGATTATACGCAACGAGCCGATGCGCAACGTATTCTCACGCAGACGGAAGAGAGTATCAAGAACCGTAATAAGCAGGCAGCTGGTATACAGGCTGTAATGGGCGGTACTGATGAATCACTTGCAGCCGCAAAAGAAGCGAATAGCAAGGCTCTTGCTGATGCAACATCACAGATTGCAGCACATGCGGATGAGCGCAAAGACAACATCGAGGCCACCTATATGCAGAATGACAATGCTTTTGTTGAGCAACTTAATCAATTAGAAAAAGGTAAGGCAGAAGCGATAGCCGGAGCCGTACAAGGAGTAACGAGTGCGGCAAGTAAAATGCCATTTTAATGTGTGGAGGTAACTTATGGCGACATATGATGATATATTAGGTAATGGAAGTGGCACACCTTTTCCGAAAGGTTCTAAAGAATGGCATGAACAGCAGCAAGACGGTTCTTCTGCATCTCCACCTGTAAAGGGTACACAGGAATGGGCGGAACAAAAAGCGGCCACCGCTCCTGTTGTTACCGCACTCAAACCTGACATAACTACTACACCGCCACCTCCGACCAAACAAGAAGGCTCGGACGGTGGTGCCCTTTCATACGCCGAACTGTTCAAGAAGCTTAATCCTTATACTCCACCGACTGACGAAGAACTTGCTAAAGAAAAGAAAAAGCAAAAACGTGACCAAATTTTTGCGGCAATTGGTGATGGCATATCTGCTCTCTCCAATTTGTATTTTACAACGCAGGGTGCACCGAATATGTACAGTGGAAAAAACACAGCTTCGGAAAGGCTACAGGTTAGGTATGATCGATTAATGAAAGAACGTAATGAGAATGCCCGGGCTTATTTGAGCGGCCTGTTTGGTGCTATGCAGGCTGATGATGTCAAAGCGAGAGATGATCGTAATTGGAGACATCAGTTAGCACGCGAGAAAAGAGCCGATGCTATTGCGGACGCAAAGGAAAAACGAGATAACCAGATGTTTGACCTCAACGTTAAGCTCCAAAACAATAAAATATCAGCAGCCGAAGCTGATGCAGAACGTAAAAGAGTGGAGGCCGAATATGCTGATGATCTTGCAAAGGCTAGACTTGAAACTGAAAAGGCTAAAGCGGGTGCTTCAAAGGCTTCTGCTTCCGCATCCAATGCTAGAGCTGGGTATTATAACCGTGGTGGTAGTGGCGGCAATAAGAAAAGGATGACACTTACTATTGATGGTAAGACCACTTACTATGATACGAAAGAAGATTATGAGAGAGCGGTGCAGCGTGAGGCTAAACGGTTAGGTATTAAGACTCACCAATATGTGAAAACCACAGAAAATGATGTAATGGGGGCAAAAGAAAAGAATGTCTCTACTCCAAAACCTATCAGCCAACTTGCCGGTGAAGTTGAAACGGCATCGAATAAGAAGAAAAGTCCAACAGCCGGAGATAACAGTAGTAATAAAAAGAAAAGTCCAACATCATAAATGAAACATTATGCCTGAAAATGAGGATAAAATAAAGAAACTATACGATACGTTTGTTTCTGATGGTTACGATATGGAGAGTGAAGAAGATTTCCGCAAGAACTTATCGGATTCTACAAAACGCAAGGCAGCTTATGATGCTCTTGTGAAAGATGGTTATGAGATGGAACCGTTTGAAGAGTTTGAGAATAATATAGGTTTTGGAAAGATTCAAACACCTGCACCGGAGCCTGCTGTACAAACAGAACAGGCGTGGCAACCTACCGAACAAGAAAAAGCAGAGATGATTGCCAGTACAAACCGTATGATGCAGAATGTGGAAACACAGATACAAGACGCAAATGAACGTGTAGATAATATACAAGAATACGGGTTGAATCCCGGATTGCAAACTAAAGAGGGTAAAATGCAGTTTAATCCTGAAAACGGGAAACTGGAAAAAACATATATTACTCCACTTGGTAACAAGACTACTAGTAAACCTCTTGCTGACATCGAGAGTTTCTGGTACCGACAAGCTGCCGATATGTCAATCGGCGGACAGTTACGCAAGGCTAATCTCCGTTTGCAGGAGTTAAAAGCTAAGCAAGCGGAAAGAGCCTCCGAAGTGCATAAGGAATGGGTAGAAGAAACGGAAAAGAACAAAGCGCCGCTCGCTGCCATATTGGGAGCAGCCACTTACACACCGCGCCAGCAATCAGACAAGGAAAACAGCGCATTGAGAGTAGCCATTAGAGAAACAGAAGAGCTCATCAAGAACCTTGAAGAACAGAAAGACCGTGAAAATGGGGTTGATGTAGGCTTTTGGCGTGGTTTTGGTCGTACTATGGGTGATGTACGCACGTGGGATTTCGGTATGGGTGATATGGCGGATGCTATGACCATGATGAATGCCGACAAATTTAAAGGTGATAATGCCACAGAGGGCGAGCGTGAATCCTATGATATGATGATGGGTGCAATCCATGAGAAACAACAGGCAGAGGAAAGATACGGTGGAAATGCCGACTTTTGGAACAGAGCCGGTGTCATGACTGGATATATGCCTTCATTTATGTTGGATTTCATTTTGACAGGTGGCGGATTTAACGGTTTGTCTACATTCTCAAAAGGAAGCACTAAAGTCGCCGCAAAGGTCATAGGTAAAGAAACGGCTGAAAAAATGGCTCAACAGGGGTTCAAATCATATATTAAAGAGAATGGTGTCAGAGGGTTAGGACAGTACGCAACAGATTGGACTATCAAAGCGCTTGGGACAACTGCAGATGATTTGCTTGTACGTGCTCCGTTGATGACAAACACCATACAAGCAGGAAAAACGGTTTCTGACATCATTGACCGAAAGCTTGGTGATGTGGTTGTTGATGAAAATGGTAACTATGATTTCTCCAATGATAAGACCTGGGGAAGTGCAATATGGCAAGGTGAAGCCAATGCTATCATTGAGAATTATTCAGAAATGTTTGGCGCACATCTTGATCCCATTCTTACGCTTGGCAATATGAGTAAACTCGCCAATGTTCTAGGGGCAAAGCGATTGGGAGGTGTACTTTCAAAAGCAGATGCCGGTGCATTGAATAGTATAATGGGGCAAACTCATCAGATGTTCAATAAAATGGGTGTCAGTGATTATGTTGGTGAAGTATCAGAAGAATACTACGGTCAATTGTGGCGCACAATGCTCAATCTTGATGATGCTTATCAGCAGAATCCGGACGGCACACGTACTAACTTATTTGCAACTGGGCAATTCCACGGTGATATTTGGGGTGGAATGGCACTCTCTATGGGGTTGATGGGGGCAGGAAAACATACTCTGTCTGCTGCAAACTATGCTTCCATGAAGCATGGCGTGAATAAAGCGGACGCAAAGGTGAACGAAATGCTCGGCAATGAAATATGGGAGCCGTTGAGGGCTACGCTTGACCTTACCACCAACGAGAATGTGGGGGAAGTGGCGGAACTCATCGCCAAAGACCAGGAATTCACCACCGAGGAAAAAGCAGCCGTACTGGAGTATATGGAACACTCTTTGAACCTGCGCGGCTTCAACCTCGGCACACTCGCACAAAAGCGTGGAGGAGAACAAGATGAGAATGTGCAGGCGATGAACGAGAGCTATCTGGACGGCTACAATATCGCATCCCCACAGGAAATGAATGACGCAAAGAACATGCTTGACTACCAGCGTCAGCGGATGATTGATGTTGTGGGGACGAACGATGAAGCCCTTGAAGGTGATGCGGTGGACTGGCTGAATGAAGCGCGGAACGCACGTGAGACAGGCGATACCGAACGAGCCGGCACCATCATAGACTACCTCAACGCCAAGCAGGTATATGACGGAATGATTCAGCGCGTGCGTGATGATATAGACGGACGGGTGGAACAGAGCAATTCGATGATAGATGCACGTGTGAACCGCAAGACAGGTATGATACAGGGGGCAACCATGAAGCAGGATGAACGCAAGGTGTATGTTCTCAGTGGGACTCTTGTACCATATACGGATGGTAGCGGTGTAAGTGTGACTGATTCTGACAATAGCATCATTGTTCGTGATGCGGACACAGGTGGGCTTGAACAAGTATCTCCCGATGCTATATTGTCTATTGATGATGTACAAGACCCATACGAGCAGAAGGAGTTGGCTGCACAATCTATCAGAGAACAATTTGCACGTGAAGCTGCGGATAAGATTGATGGTGTTGTCACATTCAATCCGGGCGAAACCTATACCATTGCCGCTGAAGGCGGTTCGCAAATACAGGTCACAATAGTTTCAGATGAGAACGGAATCATAGACAATGGCGACGGAACTATCAATGTGACAGACGGAACAAATGTATTTCCTGTGGCAAAAGAGGCTATCCAACAGTCTGTGGACGCATTTAACATTGCACGAATCGCAGAGTTTGAGCAACAGAGAACTGAAGAAAACCTTGCTTTGCAGCAGGAAGAGCGGGAAGCAGGCCGATCGCAATATGCAATGAATGACCTTGTGACACTCCGTGATGAAAATGGTATAGGTATTCGTGGTAACATCACCGCCGATGTGGATGCCGATGGACTATATGAAGTTTATACGGAAGATGCCTTGAATGGTAAGCGTGTGAATATGTTTACCCGTGAAGAGCTTGATTCCATGCTGATAGAACACAATGGGCAACCTGTTGAGATTGCCAATTCAAGTGTGAATGATAATTCGGAAGTGGCAGCAAGTTCTCTGGAGGAACAGCAGTTGCAAGTGTCTGCATTAGAACGAATCCCCAAAGATGAACAAGGTAATCCTATCTATGAGCAGGCGGAAACTCCCGACCTTGCTTGGGATGCCATTGTTGAGCAGACAGAGGGAGACGAAGCTATGGCCCAGTCCGTGGCTAACGGAATGGTTGCGGACAAAGAAGCAGCATTGAAGAAAATCGAGAAAACGAAATCTGCTGGTGGAAACACTATTGCAGAGAAGATTGTAGCAGAGAAAGAACGCAAGGCGGCAATTGATGCAGCCAAACAGGAATTGTCCATTTGGCAAAAGATAGCCGGCACTGCCAACCGCAGAAAAATGGAAGCAGATGCGGAGCGCAGACGTATTGCCGATGAAGCTACCGCATTGCGCAAGGCGGAAGAAGAAAAATTGCGTGCAGAGCGTGAGGAAGCAGAACGCAAGGAACGTGAAGCACTTAACGGAGTTCCCGATATAGTGGAAGATGTTCCCAAAGATGCCCGTGCAAGAGGATATAGACGTGTAAACGGCCATAAGGTTGACAGACAAGAACCATTACAGGCTGTACAAGGTAAAGAGGTGAACGTGAAATTCAGCAATGATGTAGTGGTTCCTGGCAATGTAACCGTGATTGATGCGTCATTGTTGCAACCGAGTCATATACAAGGTGTGCGCAATTCTCTGCATTTTATTGATGAAGCACAACCAAAGGAACGCAATGACGAAGCAAGCGTATTGTCTGCACGGAAAATCGCCGAGAACATTCGTCCGGAAGAAATCACATCAAGTATTACCGCTTACACCGGTGCGCCGACCGTAAACGAACGTGGTGAAGTAATACAGGGAAACAACCGTAGTGATGCCTTGCGCCTGATGTGGGAAAGTCATTCGGAACAGGCCGAAGCATATAGGCAATACCTGAAAGACCATGCGGAAGAGTTTGGACTGCGTGCCGAGGACATTGCGCCCATACAAAGCCCGGTGTTGGTAAATATGCTTCATGTGGACGATACAGAAGCCCTCAATCTTGGTCAGTTTGTTGCACAAGACACAGAAAGTGGAGGTGTTGAACGTATCAAACCTAAAAACACCTTGCAGCGCATGGGAACCGAAATGCGTTCGTTTGCCAACCTGTTGCTTAGGACTTCGGATGATGAAATGTCGTTTGCCGGACTTGTGGATGCCAATGGTGCAAATGTTCTGAAATGGATGAGTCAAAGAGGTTTCATCAGTCACACACAATACAAGAGTGCGTTTGACAGCAAGGGCAACCTAACTCCTGAATCCAAGAATGATTTGCGTGGTATCATGTATCAAAGCATCTTCAAGGACGGCAGCACACGGTTGGAGGAAATGTTCAACGTATTGCCGGTAAAAGCACAAAAGGCTATTCTTGCCACTGCTTTCCGTGATTATGACAGTCCGAACAGTGAACGAATGGTAGATGAGATACAGAATTCCGTTCGTGCTTACTATGCTTTGTCCCAAGATAAAATGTTTGCAGAGGCAAAGAATTTCAAGGAAGCACGTATTGCTGTAGAAAACTGGAAACGCCAGTATCAAATGGATGATGTTACAGGGGAAAGTTATCTCCCTGCTGATAATTTCAGTAACTTTGTCTTGCATTTGGCCGCAATGTATAAAGGTGAAAGCCAAAGCTTCATTCAAAACACATTCGGCAAGATTTATGACCTTATACAAGGTACACAGGAAGAAACTCTGTTCGAACAGCCGGACAATACCCCTCGGACGCTCGTACAGGCTATTAAAGAAGCATTAAATTTAGATTACAATGGACAACAGCGAAGCAATGTATTGGTTGGCGATACTGCAACAAGCCAACGAGGGCAGCAAGGAAGCAATGGAGATCTTGCGCCAAGAGAACGAGTTGAGGACGGAAATGGGACAATCGATGATACAGGAAGAACTGAAAGCATTGGTGAACAAAGCGAAATAGAACCTTCTTTATCACAAGAAGAAATGCTATCTTCTGGTGATACTGACAATCAACTTAGTGCAAAAATAGCAAGACGCATTGAAGTTCAAGAAGATGATTGGGTTGAAAGCGGAAAGTATGGCGATACTTATAAACAGACAATTATTGTTGATGGTACTCATAAAGTTATAAAAGTTGATGCACCCGATACGAAAGGTAATTATACAGGTAGTACTTATGAGTATGACGGTCAAACATTCGGAGATTTATTGGATGTTGTTAATTATATTGATGCATCTTCGTCTTTAGCCAATGCCGTTGCAGTGGCAGAGAAAGAAACCGATACTACTCCTACGGAGAAACAGAAAGAAGCCGGCAATTATAAGAAAGGTCATGTGCAGGTTGGTACATTCAATATCACCATTGAGAACCCGAAAGGATCCGTTCGTAGTGGAATAGACACAGAGGGCAACAAATGGGAAACGACCATGCAGAACACCTATGGCTATATTCGTGGCACGGAAGGTGTAGACGGCGACCATATAGACGTGTTCCTCTCTGATGATATTGACGGGTGGAATGGTCGCAAGGTGTTTGTGGTTGACCAATATAACGAGGACGGCACGTTTGACGAACACAAGGTTATGCTGGGCTTCAATGAGGCTGACGATGCTGAAGCAGCTTACTTTGCTAATTATGACAGAAATTGGGCGAAGAAGCACAAGACAATGCTGACGGGCGTTAACTTAGAGGAGTTCAAGAAGTGGATAGAGAGCAGCCATCGCAAGACCAAGGCTTTTTCGGAATACAAGTCTGTAAAGACGATCGAGGGGCAGAGTTCCGGCACACAAGGCAACAGACTTTCAGAAGTCAAGTCCCGTATTGAAGAATTGCACAAGGAACAAGAAGCAGCGCACAACCGTAGCGACATTTTTGAGGAGGCTCGCATTATTTCTGAAATTAACGACCTCTTTACCGAACAACGCAAGTTGGAACAAGACGTTTCCAGTGAAGAAGCGACTGCACCGACTGATGCTCCGTACACCATTACTCCGGTGCAGTACATCACCAAGCGAGGTAAGGTGTTAGATATGCAACTTGTTGAGTTCCAATCGGAATTGCGCAAGGAAGTTCAAAAGCATGTAAGTATGTTCGCCAAAGAAATGAAAGGTTGGTGGGACAGGGAAAAACACGGCTTTATGATGCGTAGCGAAGAGGATGCCAAGCGATTAGTAGAATACGCAGTAGATGCACAAGGACAACCTCCCATATCAATGTTGGATATACAGGCTGTAAATGATGGTGATGTGCTGTTTACTAAACCCAAAGCACCAGCAAAGGATGAAAAACAGGATTACACCCCTGTATGGCAATACTCTGTTTCTGTTGATAAGGAAACCGGATATACGACTTTGACTCGCGATGATGTGAGCGGTCCCATACCTATTGGTGATGCAGGTTTTCGTCAGACAACCAACAGCCCGGAGGAAATGTTAGGCATTCTTCGCAATCCGCAGAATGGCATGCAAGAAGTTTTGGATGCAGTTGGTGTTCCGCTTGAAAATAAAATTAAGACCCGAGAACTTGATCGCAAGGCAAAGGATGAAATTCATGACAAAAGGACAGATTTCGTTGTTGATAAGGAAATGGATAACAGATATTCTGTTCGTACTTTGATGAAGATGATTGACGCGGAAAAGCAGGCTGTGATGGATTTAGGAGAGAAGCGTGGTGGAGACGTTTATCATGAAGGAAATATTATTTTTCTGACCAAAGATAGTGCAGACAAGTTTGCTAATGAAGCTCGAACTCTTATCAGCGATATGAGGAGTAAGCAGCAACAAGGCAATTCACAGAAAAAGACTGAAGCGAGTGGTAACCGTCTTGTTACTGATGAGCGTTATGCGGAACTTCGTGAGCGTATGCGTAAGAAGTTACTCGGTCAAATGAATATTGGTATTGACCCTGAAATACTTGCCATTGGCACAGAAATGGCTGTTTACCATTTAGAGAAAGGCTCACGGAAGTTTGCAGAATATGCAAAGGCTATGATTGTAGACTTGGGTGATTCCATACGTCCGTACCTTAAAGCATTTTACAATGGTGCGCGAGATTTGCCTGAGGTGTCAGAAAACGGATTGAATACTGACATGACCTCTTACGATGAGGTGCAGAAGTTCGACGTGGCCAACTTTGACAAGTCCGGCATTGATGCACTCGCCACCGCTGAAACTGTAACGAAAGAGGCGGAAGTGGCGGGGGAGGTTGAAGTTGCACTGGAACGTATAAAGAAAACTCGTTCAACGCGCAAGAAGAGTGAGAAAAAAACTGTAAATTTACAGCAGTCAAACGAGCTTGGTTTGTTTGGCAGTTTGTTTGATAATAACGAAACCAACAACGAAGATGGACGAATACACCAAGAAAGTACTAAGATTACAGGGACACAGCGAGAAGTCAATAGCGAAAATGGAGCTGGAGGAACGGATAGACGCAGCATGCTACCGCCACAAAGCGGAAACGCTAGAAGCACCGTACACATGGAGCGAGGAAGAGTGGACGGAGATTTACAAAGAGGCAGGGATGACGGACGAGGAAATCGTAGAGTACAGGAAGGAACAGGCGAAATACAACGGGGGCGAGGAACACGACTTTCCGATGATGCCATAGATGAACCGAAAAATACTCGCAATAATCATTCAGACCGGGGGACGAACTATGCTCCAACTTCGGTAGATGCACGCATAGAGGCCAATATTAAAGCTATAGAGTTGGCACAGCAACTTATTGAGAGTGGAGAGCTTGCTACTCCTAAACAAATGGCAGTACTTCGCAAGTTTAGCGGTTGGGGTGGTTTAGGTAAAGTATTTAGTGATAATACATATTCGACACGTCTACAGCAGTTGATGGGCACAGAAGCCTATCAAGAAGCTGTAATGAGTGCTAATAGTGCGTATTATACCCCTGCTTATGTTGTAGATACTCTTTGGGATATTGTTACACAAATGGGTTTCAAGGGTGGTTACATTCTTGAAGGTTCTGCAGGTATCGGAAACATTTTGGGGCAGATGCCTACAAATATCAGCGAGCACAGCGACATCCATGCTATTGAGATTGACGGGACTTCGGGTGGTATTCTCTCACTCCTTTATCCTGATGCCAAAGTAGAGATACAGGGTTTTGAGCAGACACGTATTCCTAATGGAAGTGTGGACTTGGCTATTACTAATGTTCCGTTCGTTACCGGACTCCGTGTGAATGACACCACGGGCGACAAAGACCTGTCGAAGAAATTCCACAACATACACGATTTCTGTATAGCAAAGAATGTGCGCAAACTGCGTGAGGGCGGTTTGGGTATCTTCATCACGTCCAATGGTACGCTTGACAACAGTAAGAAACTCCGTGACTGGATTGTGGGCGAGGGAGGCGCAGACTTCGTGGGTGCTTTCCGCATGCACAACAAGACTTTCGGCGGCACCGGAGTAACCTCTGACATCGTTGTTATCCGCAAGCGTGTGAACGGGCAGAAGTCTGTCCATGCCATTGATGTAAGTGATGTGAGCGGAGAGCGCATGGCAGAGTACGATACCGGGGAAACACGCAAGGTTAAAGGCAAGGAGATACCAGTCATTAAGCAGCTTTCAATGGACTACAACCGCTATTTCATTGAACACCCCGAAAACATGGCAGGTGAAATGCACTTTGCATTTGAGAAAGGCGATACTTTCCGCCCGACCAGCAAAGGCTTATATCCTAAACAGAATAAGAAACAGGAAGAAATGTTGGCTGAATTTGTCCGCTCATTCCGTGCAGAGGAATTTGGTGAGCGCAATACCGAGCTTGCCACCGATGTAATGCCCGGCAAGAAGATTGGCGAAGTGTTTGTCAAAGACGGAAAACTATACATCAACTCAACTGCAAGCGCACAACCTCTCGAAGTGAATGCCAACAAGGTAAAGGGGCATACGAAAGTGGAATGCTTTGAGGCATACACCGCTATCAAGGAAGCTCTTGCGGAAGTCCTTTCCTATCAGACTGCGAATGAAAGCGATGAGGGACTTAAACCGTTGCTTGACAAACTCAACAAAGTATACGATGATTTTGTCGGCACATACGGACACTTCAACAAGAACACCGCCATTGCGTTTCTCCGAAATGATGTGGACTATGCCAATGTATACGCTCTTGAAAAGTTTGAAGAAACGGCAGATGAAAAAGGAAACCAGATACAGAAATTTGACAAGACCGATGTATTCAGCAAACGTGTTGTTGAAAAAGAGAAAGAACCCACTCCTACCAATGTCAAGGACGGTATCATTGCAAGTATCTTTAAATTCGGTCGTGTAGATATACCGTACATCGCCGAACAACTTGGCACAGGTATCGAGGATGTGAAGAAAGAAATCATCGAGAGCGGTTACGGTTTCGAGAACCCTGTAACCCGACAGATGGAAGCATCGTATCACTACTTGAGCGGAAATATTCGTGAAAAACTGCGTCAAGCAGAGGTAAATAACGAGAATGGGGAATTTGACCGCAACATCAAGGCATTGCAGGAGGTCATGCCTATGGAAATCCCCGCACATTTGATTGACTTTACCCTCGGAAGTTCTTGGATTGACCCGAAACTGTATGAGGATTTTGTAAAGGAACGCACGGAGGTTGACGTACGGTTTACAGCTGTGGGCGGTACTTGGTTTATGAAAGAACCATACTTCACTGATTATGAGAAGAACCGTGCAATGGGGGTAACCAGCGAAATGCTTAACCGTACCATTATGGGGCATACTCTCATTGAAGCTGCCATTCAGAACAGAAGCATCACCGTTTCCACCACCAAGAAACACTATGACGGCACTACCGAAACCATTACCGACAAGGAAGCGACACAGGCTTGTGCCGCCAAAATTGATGAAATCCGTCAAGATTTCAAGGATTGGGCAAGGCAGAAGATGCAGAGCGACCCGGAAATGTCGGCATTGATTGAGCGTATCTATAATGACACGTTCAATAACTTTGTGCCTATGAGCATACCAGATGAGTTTGTACCGGAGTATTTCGGAGGTGCCTCGCACAAGTTTAAGATGCGTCCGCATCAAGGCAGAGCCATTATAAGAGGCACACAACAGCCTTTGTTGCTTGCCCATGAGGTTGGAACAGGGAAAACCTTTACTCTAATTTCTACAGCAATGGAAATGCGCCGTTTGGGTACTGCACGCAAACCCATGATTGTAGTGCAGAATGCTACTGTTGGACAATTCGTTGCAAGTGCAAAGGAACTGTACCCCAACGCCAAGATACTGACACTTGAAGAAGCAGACCGCAGTGCAGAGGGCAGAAAGAACTTTTATGCCAAGATACGCTACAACGATTGGGATATGATTGTCATTCCGCAGTCTACCTTTGAATTTATCCCCGACAGCGAGGAAAGGGAAATGACTTTCGTACAGGACAAGATTGAGGAGAAGATGCTCATTCTTGAAAAGATGAAAGAAGAAGACCCGGACGGAAAAAATATGATTACCCGACAGGCTGAACGGGAAATCGAATTATTGGAGGAGCAGCTTGCTGGACTTGCAGACAATGCTTCAAAGAAACGTACCGCCAATGATGAAAAGAAACGTGCTGTAGCTTTGCAGAACGCAGAGGTTAAAGCTATGGAAATGCTTGACCGCCGAACTGACGATGTGGAGAACTTTGACGATATGGGCATTGATGCTTTACTTGTAGATGAAGCGCACGAGTATAAGCACCTCGGATTTGCCACTGCCATGCAGCGTGGAGTTAAAGGTGTGGATCCGTCATACAGCAAGAAGTCACAAGGCGTGTTCCTGAAGACACAGGCTATCTTGGAAAAAAACAACGGACGGAACGTAATCTTCGCAACCGGTACACCCATCAGCAACACCGCCGCAGAGATTTGGACGTTCATGCGCTATCTCATGCCCGCTGATACGATGAAAGAGTACGGTATCTATTACTTTGATGACTTTGTGCGCAACTTTGGTAACATTCAGCAGATGCTGGAGTTCACCACAAGTGGAAAGTTCAAAGAGAACAACCGCTTTGCTGGGTATGTCAATTTGCCTGAACTGGTGCGTATATGGTCGGGAGTGTCCGATACCGTCCTAACCAAAGAAGCCGGCGGCGTAAAGGACAAAATACCCGAAATGGAGGGAGGAAAGGCACAAGACCTTTATCTGCCACAGACACGCGCATTACGTAGCATCATGAAGTTCGTAAAGAACGAACTTGAACATTATGAACAGATGAGCGGAAAGGAGAAGAAAGAGAACAGCCACATCCCGCTCACGATGTACGGTATTGCCAAAGCCGCTGCCGTGGATGCCCGATTGGTACAATCTGATGCCGAAGATGATGTAAACAGTAAGACTCATGAAGCCGTTCGACAGACATTGCGCTCACTGAAAGAAACAGCCGATTACAAAGGTACGGTTGCCATTTTTGCCGACAATTACCAAAACAAACAGAGTGGCTTCAACCTTTATGATGACATCAGGGATAAGCTGATTACAGAGGGGGTTCCTGCAGATGAGATTGTGATAATGAGGTCGGGAATGACTGTCAAGAAAAAACTTGAAATCTTTGAAAAGGTAAACCGTGGCGAGGTGCGTGTGATTCTCGGTTCGACCTTTACACTCGGTACAGGCGTGAACATTCAGGAAGCGCCTAACCGTCCAATGGACTATACCCAACGTAACGGACGTATTTTGCGACAGGGAAATCTGCACAAGGATATGAATAAACCTGTACGTATCTTGCGTTTCGGTGTAGAGGATAGTCTGGACGTAACCGCCTACCAACGCCTGAAAACAAAGGGGGCCATTGCCGATAGTATTATGAATGGCAAGCAGATGATGTCGAACAGTATGACCAACCGTGTGCTTGAGGAGGAAGAAGATGTGTTTGGAGATACTATAGCACAACTCTCCGGCAGTGAGTATGCTATGCTGAAAAACAATGCGGAAAAGAATGTACGCAAGTATGCAAGCCGTAAAAAGCAATGGGAAACAGACCAAGCCTACATCCATAATGCCAAGCCAAGGTTAAAAGCCTTTATCAAAGATGCTGAAAAGCGCATTGAGGATAACAGCCGATCCTTGGAGGCTGTACGGGTATCATTCCCCGATGAACAATTCAAAGAGATTATAATCGGCAAACATCGCTTTACCTCTGTTGATACAATGGATGATTTCTTCAAGGAACACAACAAGACTGTTCTTGCTGAAATGAAGCAGATGAAAGACGGTGATATTTCAGGGGAACAAAAGCGAGAACTGACTATACAGATAGGCAATTTCCCATTCATTGTATCAACTAAATTGACAAGACAGACCATGCGTGATGGTACAACTTTGTTCAATGACGTTGAGAGAAAAATGACTTATTCATGTACAGAACTTGGTATCGAGGATGTTCCTGTACGTCAAAATCTGCTCCGTAATGCCATTGAGGATATTACCGGCAATGTGATTACAGGAAAAAACTTTACCGAAAGATTGGAAGCCGCTGAGCGAAGCAAGAAACACAATGAGGCCGAATTGAAAGAACTCCTGTCAAGAGAGGGAAAACCTTTTGAGTATGAAGAAGAATTGGCACAAGCGAAATCGCAGTTGGAAGAATATTCCGAGCTGATGAAGAAGGAGATGGCAGAGAAAGAAGCCAAGTATGCAGAAATGGATGAGACAGTAGAGGTTGCTTCTGATATTTTCACTTCTGAAGATGAAGATGAACTATTGCGTGACAGCGATACGCTTTATCGCATCCGTCAAAGTGCTGCACCGAAGAAAACAGGCATAGGGTATAAGGTATTCGTCTTGAAAAATGGAGAACTCTATCCTCCTATGGTTGCTAATCCTGACGGGGCTGCAACGCCCGTGGGTGTATGGCTCGATGCTGATGCTGCTCCTATTGCTGGACAGAGCAAGACGGGACGCAATCAAGTAAAAGCAGGTGGTAAAGGCACGCAGGGCGGAAGTGGAAAACTTGCTTATCGTCCAGGGTGGCATTTGGGCGAGATTCCATACGCATTACAATTCAATCGTATTGACGAGAACGGTAATAAGGAGTTGTTCCCTGCTAATTTTGTATGGGCAGAAGTTGAATATGCTAATGATGTGGACTATCAGGAAGAAGCAATGAGTTATGGTATCAATCCAAGCGGCAAGTTCCAACATTCATTGGCAGGATTGCCACGTGTTCCCGAAAACGGTGCATACCGCTACCGTACCAATCCTAACCCCGAAACTGATCCGTGGATTATAACAGGTGCTATGCGCGTGAAGCGACTGTTAACACCGTCGGAGGTTGATATAATAGTAGAGAAAGCAGGACGAGAACCACAGCACAGACAAGAAGGTGCGGTAACTGATATTCAAATCAATGCCCTTAATGCAGAGATTGAACGTACCAACAACATTAGCCCCCAAGTACTTCGTAAGCAAATGACAGAACGTGTGAAAGAACTGGCAGCATTACTGCATCTTGACAATGTAGAGGTGGTCACGAATGTGAGCGGATTAAAAGGCAAGACTAAAAGTGCACGTGGCTTTTACACTAAGAGTACGGGAAAGATCAGCGTTGTGATACCAAACAATACAAACCTTGCTGACGTGGAACAAACTTTGTTGCATGAAGCAGTCGCTCACTATGGACTACGCAAGATGTTCGGTACTCACTTTGACACTTTCCTCGACAATATATTCAACAATGCCGATGAAAACGTACGCCGAAAAATTGTAGAACTTGCAACAAAGAATGGTTGGGATTTCCGCAAGGCTACCGAAGAATACCTTGCCGGACTTGCCGAACACATTAATTTCGAGGAAGCACGTAAAAACGGTTGGTGGCAGAGGATAAAACAATTCTTCTTTGAAATGCTCGACAAATTGGGCTTTTCCGATTTTAGAGGGGTTACTCTGACGGATAATGAACTCCGTTATATCCTTTGGCGTAGTTATGAAAATCTGAAAGAAGGTAAGCACAGCAACCTGTTCGGAGAAGCTGCCGACATTGCTATGCAGCACAAGTTGAGGGTTGGCGAATTTGCCGACACCTCAACCGATGATGTACTGAACCGAGACGGTGATCCCGAAATACACGAGCGTACTTTGGCACGAGCAAAATATGAACAACGTGTGAAGAGTGGAATGTATCAGTCACAGGAAGCCTTGCAGGATAGTATGCTTGGTCTGAAAGAAGCAATGACCGCAATCCTCGGCAAGAATACCCGAATGGAAGATGTTGATGGATTTGAAAATGCTTACTTAGGTGAGAACCGCTTATCAAGTGTGAACAAAGCCGAAGCCGATGCCTTTGCGCACCTATTGTTCAAGCCAATGCTTGAAGAGGTAGCCAAACTTGCGCATAATACAGCAGAGCGCGAGGAACTGACCGATTATATGATGGCTAAACACGGTCTTGAACGCAATAGAGTAATGGCGGAGCGTGATGCACAAAAGGACTTCGCGGAATATCAGAAGCAGCATCCGAAGAGTACAAAGACCTTGCAAGACTTTATCGACGAGTGCCGCAAGCGTGATTATGCAGGTCTTACCGCTCTCGCAGGTATGGAAGAGATCGCAGATGCAGAAGCCGAAGCACAGGTTATGGTAGATGAGTACGAAAACGCACACGACACCACCGCATTGTGGAGCAAGGTTAATGCCGTCAGCAAGGCAGTCCTTTCCAAGTCCTACGAATGCGGAATGATGAGCAAGGAAACCTACGACAGTGTAAGAGATATGTATGAGTTTTATATCCCTTTGCGTGGATTTGATGAAAAAACGAGTTCTGAAGCATACGCTTACCTTACACATAAGCAGAGTCTGTTCAATGCACCTATCAAGAAAGCAGAGGGAAGACGCTCTAAAGCAGACGATCCATTTGCCAACCTACAATCCATGGCCGAGAGTGCCATTATGCAGGGAAACCGCAACAAACTCGTGAAGCAGAAGTTCTTGAACTTTGCCCTCAACCATCCGAGCGACCTTGTTAGTGTGAGTGATTTGTGGTTGCAGTATGATGCGGTTGCTGATGAATGGAAGCCGATATTCCCCGACAATATTGACATCAACGATAGTCCCGAAGAGGTAGAGCGAAAGATGAACGAATTTGAGGATAAGATGAAGCAGCTTGCTGAATCTGCCCCCGATAATTACAAGCACGGCAAGGATGCGATAAACATTCCGTACCGTGTGGTAGAGAACCGTAATTTGCGACAGCATCAAGTGGTGGTGAAGCGAAACGGCAGAGACTATGTGATTACCATCAACGGTAATCCGAGAGCTGCACAAGCATTGAACGGACAGACGAACCCGGATAATGATATCAGCGGAAGTATCGGTCAGCTTGTACATCTCATTGGAGATGTGAATAGAACACTGTCCTCATTGTACACCACATTACAGCCGGACTTTATTGCAAGTAACTTCTTGCGTGATATGGTATATTCTAATTCTATGGTGTGGGTTAAGGAAAGTCCGAAATATGCTATTCAATATAACATGAACTTTGCGAAGTTACCTATTGTAAGAATGGTTATGTTATTGGATAAATACTGCAGGGGAACGCTTGATATGAATGATGAAATAGAGAAAATGTTTTATCAGTTCATGATGAACGGTGGCGAGACAGGATTTTCAAGAATGGCAGACATTGACGAGCATAAGAAAGAAATCAAGAAGATGCTGAAAGCGGCGAATGAAAAAATTCCTGCCCATGTGGTACGTGAATGTATGGCTACCTGGATAGGCGAAGTGGGACGAGGTATAGAGATGCGTGCTCGATTTGCCGCCTTTGTAACAAGCAGGAATGCGGGACGGACAATAGACCGCAGTATTTGGGATGCCAAGGAAATCAGTGTGAACTTCAACAAGAAAGGCGCAGGTGATAAGTTCTTTGGGGCTGAAGGACAAACCATGTTGGGAAATGTAGCAGCCGGTGTATCGGGTGCAGGACGAGCCGGATATATCTTTTGGAATGCCGCCCTGCAAGGAACGTTCGGAAACTTCTTGAAGTATGCGATGAGGCATCCCGGCAAAATAGGTACTGTCGTTGCATCATGGTATGGTTTAGCCATGCTTGTTACCGCACTTGCTTCGGCTGGAGGTGATGATGACGATGACAGCTACTATGACATACCCGAACATACTCGCAGACAGAACCTCATTGTCAAGGGGCCCGGTAACGCATGGATAAAGATTCCTTTGCCTATCGAGTACCGAGCTGTGTATGCGATGGGAGAACTTACCGGTTCTTCCTTGTTCCATAACGAGAAATTGGAGGTTAGCGATGTATTGGCACAGATGAGCCAATTGCTTCCCGTAGATATGATGGAGGGGACAAAAGCGTTGTGGCCAAGCAGCGTCAAGCCGATGGTGGAAGTATCGAATAACGAGAGTTGGTACGGTAGTCCGATATGGAAAGATACACCCTACAATAAATATATGCCGAATTGGACGAAAGCCTATAAGAGTGCGAATAAAGACCTTGTAAACCTTTCTGAAACACTGAACGAAGTCAGTGGAGGAAGCAAGTATAGGAAAGGTACTATTGACTTGAATCCTGCTGCCATTGAGTATCTATTGAAACAATACACCGGCGGCTTTTTCACTGTAACCAACCAAATTCGTAATTTGATCAATGTGGGAACAGGTGAAAAAGATTTTGATTGGCGTTATGTTCCGCTTGCCAACCGAATGTTGATGAGCGGTGGCGATGAACGTAATGTAGGTAGGGGGCTGGATGAGAAGTTCTTTAGTTATTTGGATGCATACCGTGCAAAGGCGAGTGAATTCAGCGCCATTAAAGGTGATTTGAGTTTACCGTTGGAGAAGAAAGCAGAACTGATAAGCGAGATTATCATTGATCCTGAATATGTAAAAATGAAAGGAATGGAACGTATTTACTCAAAACTAAAGAAAGCTTATGATACTGCTAAAGAAATCGGAGATACCTCAAAAGCAGAAGAACTTGAAAAGAGGATTAATGAGTTAAAGCGGAAATTCATTTTAGAGATGGAGCAAGACGAACGTAAATAGTTAAACCTAAAATGATTGCTTGGGGTACTACTTTTGTACTCAAAGCAATCATTAAACAACGAAAATATGCATAATAAAGGCAAAGGAAAATTGTTACCAATGAGCCGAATTGCGCCGAAACGGAATGAATTATCTGAAATTGATACCGTTGCTTCCGCAAAGCGGTATGGTGACCGCAGAGCATTTGATATTCTAATGGAAGCGCAGTACTATTGGAATCAGATGGAGGACTTTCGAAAAGACCGGGAACGCAATAAACGCTATACTTATGGTTTTCAATGGGATGATATGATTTGTGTTGATGGTAAATCCATGACTGAAGAAGAATATATCAAGAGCCAAGGTAATGTGCCATTGAAAAATAATCTTATTCGTCGGCTTGTACGCAGCGTATTGGGGGTATACCGCAGCCAAAGTAAAGAACCTACCTGTACAGCACGTGATAGAGACGAACAAAAACTTGGTGAAACAATGAGTACTATATTACAATGCAATATGCAACTCAACCGAATGCCCGATGTGTATGCTCGAAGTATGGAAGAGTTTCTAATCAGTGGCTTTATTGTTCATCGTAAATCATACGGCTGGCGTAATGGGAAAGAAGACTGCTGGACGGATTATGTACAGCCGAACAATTTCTTCATTGATAACAATATGAGGGATTTTAGAGGTTGGGATGTGTCCGTGCTTGGAGAAGTACATGATATATCTTTTGGGCAACTGTGTGAACAATTTGCTTCCAGTCCGCAAGAATATCGGGAGCTTCGTGATATTTATAAGTGGGCTGCAAGAAAGGATTATATAGCCACTTACGCAGAGCGATTTGGGTATAGTCGGTTAGAAAATTACGATTTTCTCTTTACTAGTGAGCCGGGAAGGTGCAGGGTAATAGAAATATGGCGTAAGGAACAAAAGCCGAGATACCGTTGCCATGATTACCAAAATGGTGACATTTTCAAGATAGATGAGGAAGATTATGTGCGAGTAGTACTTGCTGAAAACGAAGAACGTATACGTATGGCCAAGGAGGTGGGTATGCCTGAAGAAGAAGTACCGTTGATAAAAGCTACTTGGTTTGTAGATGATTACTGGTATTTCTATTATCTATCTCCATTCGGTGATATATTGAGGGAAGGGGAGACGCCCTACGAACATGGCAGTCATCCATACGTTTTTAAAGCTTATCCGTTTATTGATGGTGAAATACACTCATTCGTGGCGGATGTGATAGACCAGCAACGATACACCAATCGATTGATAACGCTTTATGACTGGATTATGAGGGCAAGCGCAAAAGGTGTATTGATGATGCCGGAAGATTCTTTGCCTGATGGGGTGAGCATTGACGATATTGCAGAGAGCTGGACGGAGTTCAATGGTGTCATTGTATACAGACCAAGCAAAAGTGGCAAGGTACCGGAACAGGTAGCCAACAACTCCACGAACATAGGTATTGCCGAACTACTGAATATGCAATTGAAATTCTTTGAGGATATTTCGGGGGTAACTGGTGCATTGCAGGGAAAGCCGGGATATTCGGGGGAAAGTGCATCACATTACAATCAACAGACAGAGAATGCTACAAAATCATTACTAGATTTGCTTGAGTGTTTTAGTTGCTTTGTTGTGGACGGGGCATACAAAGATGTGAAGAACATGCAGCAGTTTTATGATACGAAACGTGTGTTCAATATTGCTGGTAGGAGTGGTGCGCAAATTGAATATGACCCGAAGAAAATCCGGGATGTAGAATTTGACTTAAGCATTACTGAAAGTACTTCAACACCGGCATACAGGCATCTTGCTAATGATATGCTAATGCAGTTGTACCAGTCCCAAGCGATCAGCGTAGAGCAGTTGCTTGAACATGGAGATTTCCCGTTTGCCGATGAACTGTTACAGAGTATCAAGAGCCAAAAGGAACAACTCGCACAGGGGAGAGTTCCTGACGGGCTTTCACCTCAATTGCTCCAACAAGCGCAACAAAATGCAAATATGGAAGCTGTAAATCAGTTGCATGGGGCAATGCAAGGCTAAATTCTAAACGGCGAATAGAAACCCGCTCTATTCGCCGTAGAAAATTACTCTTTGGACAATTGGTCGCATTCTATCCATGTTTCTAATGTATCATCGAATAGTACTGTACAACCGTAATTATCATCGTCTACTGCTAACACTGTCCCTGAATTTCCATCATCATTACACACAACTCGATCGCCAGCTTTTATTTTTCGGATATTGTCAATAGCTAGAGGGTCATTAGTAAGTGTGACAATGCCGTCTATCCCCTGTTTTGCGTCATATCTACTTCCCATTACTTTTTTCTTTTTTTGAGTGAATCAAGGTAAGTGAAATATTCTTTGCGCTTGAGTTTCACAATTAATTCAGGTAATGCGCCGCTTCCATTTTTATAAGGAGTACAATAGAAACACTCACGCTCCAAATCATTCACGAATGTTGAACGAGATAAATAACCTTTCTGTTTCAGTTTGCGGAAGTTGAATCTATCCATAATGATGAGTTTACCACTCTTTCCATTGGGCATAACGTAATAACGTTCACCTGTTTCCTCATGTGCTTTGTCTGCTTGCACTACCGCTTCATTTAAACGGATTGATGCACGTAATTTTTTGATAATGTTCATTGTTTATTAGTTTATTAAATTAAATGTTTAACTTTATATTGTTGCTGCCGAAACAGCTTTCTTTCTTCTTTTAACAGTAAA
>OMAZ01000430.1_pt1 | contig 23832 bp, 19 predicted proteins | sample 1674131 | NCBI WGS metagenome assembly OMAZ01 (sample SAMEA103958147, study PRJEB25191) | human gut metagenome | biome: human-associated habitat [ENVO:00009003]; feature: intestine environment [ENVO:2100002]; material: feces | place: Germany | collected 2013/2015 | reverse complement strand
ATTCAAACCGATATCATCTTCAACAATCAGTAATTGCTCCATATATCTCACTCCCTCGTTATTCAAAGGCCACCATTATTTCCTTGGGTAATTTTTCGTTCTCACAGTTCAGAAGATAGGCGATTGCTCTGCTTGCAAATTTGTTTGTTTTCACTGTATCCCAATCGGCAAGCAAAATGACCTCTGCCTTGCCGTTCTCAAAATCTAATGATATTTCGCCCCATTCGCCGTCGCAGTCTGCCTGATATTCGTAGATTGCGGCGGCGATTTTCTTTTTTCGCTTGGTCTTGGATTTCTGTTTTAGCCGGACTGCATGGATTGCGCCCTCGGCAACCAAAAATTCCGTCAACTTGTCCACTGCTTTTCGGTAGGCTCGTTCTGCACCGCTGGCTGTACTGCCCTCAAACATAACCGCCAGTTCTTCAAAGGTGGGGCGGTCTTTCCATGAGCTGACACGCCCACAGGTCATGCAAATTGCTAATCGTTTTTCGAGCAAGGTCTGTTCCCGGTAATTCAGTTTCTCAAATGCCCGCTGCACCTTTTCTGCCTGTATGCCGTTCCAGAGGATATCGGTATAGTTCCAGCTATCGTCAAGGGCTACATCCTCGCCTGTTTCTTCGCCGTCCTCGTCTGTGACATAGAAAGGCTGCTGATTGCGGATACCTCGCACAACTTTCAGATAGTTTTCGGCAAGAGCAAGATCACAGTTGTATTTCTTGGAAAACTCGTTGACCGCATCCTTGGTATTGTGGTACAGCCAAGCCATTGACCGCACCATTTTGTAATTAGTCAGAGAGGATACCGACCATTTTTCTTCGCCCATGCGAAAACGGAGCATAGCATCCCGGATGAACGGATAGATGTATGTAGCATACTCTGCGCCCTTGGTAAGGTCATAGTCCATCAGTTTTTGGAGCATTTGTTCCCGGCAGGAGAGCTTTATATCTATAAATCGGTCTGTGTCGTACAAATCGCCGCCATCCACACCGAGAAAGTCTTTGATGCGCTTGTTAAGCTGCGGCTCGTAGTGGTGTAGGAAGAATGAGAAATGTATCAAATTCTTTTCCTGCAAGGCAGACAGGATATATTCGTTCAGACTGCCTACCTTTGGCGGCTCAGGTTCCAGTTGGAAGATGCGCTCTGCCACATAGGGAATGATACCATCACCGTGCGGATTGACTTGGTGTTTCGGTATGTATCCGGTCATATTCCATGTAAAATCACTCAGCATAGCGCACCTCCCTTCTCATTTCTATAAGAATCCCTTAAGACATTCTTTCATAAAAAGCATGAAGTATTTCTGCCAATTCCTGCGGTGATTCAATATTAACTTCATGTCCGGCACCAATAATCGTTTTTAATTCCACGTTCTTAAGCAATTCTGCCAATTCAATAGAAGCATTTTTATTCGCAGTATCTTTCTCGCCATATAACAATAGTGTAGGGCATGATATTTTGTGCAGAGAGTTGTTAAAGTCCAACTCCATCATGGTTTCGCATAGAAGTAAGAAATCAGCTTTTCTAAATCCCATTTGTTGAAACATGGATTTAGGCATAAATCTAAAGAGAAGATTTTGAAATTTCAGAAGCTTCTTGGGCATTTTATATTGTGTGGCGATAAGCACCAAGGAGCGAACTTTTTTCGGATATTGTATAGCATAGTTCAGAGCTAATACGCCCCCAAGCGATAAACCGCACAAATCAATAGGCTCATCATATTGATTGCAGTAATCTGAAAATGCAGCATATAGATTATCATAGGTCACTTCTTTGCTATGAACTAAATCAGGAAGATTCGGACACAAGCTGTAATCAGTAGTTTGCAAAATATCTATTGTTTTTGTCCAACTGTCAGATGTTTGTCCTAATCCATGCACATATATTTGTTTCATATTGTTCCCCCACTAAATATGTATCTTAGCTTCTGCAAGCAAAGCAGCCTGTTCCATTTCTTTTTCATAAGCTCCTTTGGCATAAGCAACATCACTTTTTGCCCGGAGTTCTTTATCTTTTGCCAGTTTCTTCATGACCTCCGCAAGGTCAGCGTCCAGAGTACCACGCTTTACATAGCGATTTATGGTGTTCAGCCTCTTTTCATATATCTGGATAATCGGATGATCGTCTGCAAGCTCTCGCTGTTCTCTGCCTTTTAGATTGCCGATCTGCCGGCAAGTGCGGTGCAGCTTGTCCCCCGGTGCATAGCCGCCGCAGTATTTGGTGTGCCTTGCGTTGGTGGTGAGGAACCACTTGCCGCAGATTTTGCATTTTTTCGGGGCATGACCAACACATAAGCCCTCAAAAAGATCAGACCGGAACATCCCTACAAAGGATACATAGTGCATCCGCTTGACCAGCTTCGCAACTTTTTCGCCGGGACGGATGACCGATATATACTGAACGGAATTGTTCAGGGTAGACATCCAGGCATTGCCCTCTGTGATAGAAAACTCCGGTGGGAAATAGGTGCCGAACATTTTCGCAAAGCCCTCTGCGGTGCGGTCTGCTTCGTTTCCGTCCGATTGTTCTGCAAAATCAAGCATCGCCTTTTGGTATTCCTCAAGGGAGTAAGCCAGATGCCCGCATACAGCGGTATAGCGCTGGAGCATCACCGCATCAGCATATTTCGGAACTTCTTCGAACGGTAAAGAATTGGTTACGGCTTTTATGGCGAACTCCACATATTTCAGAGCATTGTCCGCAGTAAAGACCCTTTCTATTCGTTCCCGGTGCTTTGGTATATCCATATAGGAGAACGGCGGCGTTTTGCTGAGAATCTCTAACATTGTCAATGCAGCTTCCTTTGCCATTGGAAAGAGTGCAGAAGTATCCTGTCCGGCATTCAGCATCCCGAGCAGCAGATTGATTTTCTCGCATTGCTCGTTCATTTTTGTAATAGTATCCGCAGGAACATTCAGTGCATCACAGGCAAGCGTGCCGACAGGGAATGTTTTGCCCTCATATATGACCGTATCCTGCCAGAAGTCCAATGTCATCAATTCTTGGTTCATGCTTACCTCCTGTCCTGTTTTTTCACTTTCTTAATTGTATCATGCTAATGTAAAGAAATCTACATCTATCAATAAGTTGTCCTGTTTTTTGAAACGGAGTTGTCCTCCGATTAGCCTGTTTTTTGAGAAATCCGTCATAACCATAATAGAAGGAGCGAAGCACCTGCCAATCACTGCGGGTGCTTCGTGCTTTCCAGAATATTATGAACGGAGGGTTTTTTATGACAATCTATGGAACCATCAAAGCGGCAATCAGTGTCAAGCAAGCCGCCGAACACTACGGGCTGAAAGTCAACCGAAACGGTATGGCTTGCTGCCCGTTCCACAATGACAGGCATCCGAGCTTGAAGCTGAATGAGGACTATTTCTTCTGCTTCGGCTGTGGAGCAAAGGGAGATGTGATCGACCTTGTGGCAAGGCTGTTCAATCTGAGTAGCTATGAAGCAGCGCAAAAGCTGGCTTCGGACTTCGGACTTGACCCGAAACCGCCCACTGCCGCAGCTATGGCCAAGCCAAAGCGTCCTTATATCCGTCAGTTCCGGGAGGATGAAATGCTGTGTTTCCGGGTGCTGACGGATTATCTGCATCTGCTGGAAGATTGGAAAGTGCGGTATGCACCCAAAACACCGGAGGAGGCTCTGGATGATCGTTTTGTGGAAGCCTGCCAGATGCACTGTCCTATCGAATATATGGCAGATGTGCTGACCGTGGGTGATCTGGAAGAGCGGGTGGCATTATCAAAGCGGTACGGTAACATTTATGCCAATGTTTTAATAAATGCAGCTAAACAGCTGTCGAAAGGAGGTAGCATTGGCTTTATCATTCCTCTTTCTTATATCTCAACACCAAGAATGGAGGATTTACGAGAAGAGTTATTCAGAGTCATCCCGGAACAATATATCCTGAGTTATGCCGATAGACCGGATTGCCTATTCGATTCAGTCCATCAAAAACTATGCATTCTGATTGGTAAACAGAGAAAGAGCAGCCGCCAAATCTTTACGGGAAACTATCAATATTGGTATAAGGAAGAACGAAAGGATCTCTTTAATCAGACGCAGGTAGTAAGAAATATTTTTTACACATCTGACTATGTGCCAAAGCTTGGAACGGTACTGGATACCACGATTTTCAAGAAAATTACAGATACAGAAGGAACCGACTCCGTATATGCTGTTTCAAGGGTCGGAGAAGAATCAGTATCCCTAAATAGAAGAGAGGCTTTTTGGATGAAAGCCTATCGTGAAAAGGTAGATGATCCAGAATATAAAGTATTCAGTTTCCCAACTAAGGAAGAGGCTGATTATTGTTATTGCCTGATTAATTCCTCACTGTTCTGGTGGTATTGGATTTGTACATCTGATTGCTGGCATGTTAGTAAAGAACTTAATGGCTTTAGGGCGCCTTTCAATGGAGATTACGCAGAAGCCAGTGAGCTTGCAAAACGATTAATGGATAAACTTGAAGAAACAAAAGTTTTTGTTGGAACCAAGCAGACCGATTACGAATATAAGCATAGAGAGTGTCTGGCAGAAATTCATGCCATCGATGATTACATTAACGAGCAGTTCGGGCTGACAAAAAATGAAAGTGAGTATATTAAAGGATACGCATTAAGGTACAGGACGAGTGGAGGCGCAAAAATAGAATGAAGGCGATTGATTTATTTGCCGGGTGTGGGGGGCTTTCCCTCGGATTCCTTCAAGCGGGATATTCTATTGATCGCGCTGTGGAGTATGACCCGGTAATTGCAAATACATATCAAAAAAATCATCCCGAGGTAAAGGTGATCGTAGATGATATCAAAAACATTGATGCCGCAGGGACATTTAAACTTGGAGATGCTGATGTAATCATCGGAGGCCCTCCGTGTCAGGGCTTTTCTATGGCAGGAGCAAGAATCAGACATGGATTTATAGATGACCCGCGGAACTATTTGTTCAAGCACTACTTTAATGTGGTGAGAACAGTTAAGCCTAAGGTTTTCGTTATGGAAAACGTCAAGGGAATGCAGAATATGCAAGGAGGGAAAATATTTAAGGAGATTCTTAATATTTTCTCTGATCCCAAAATGAACGATGGCGTTCCCTATACACTGTATCATAGGGTTATTAAGGCAGTTGAGTTTGGTGTTCCACAAAAAAGAGAACGTCTTATAATCGTTGGAACAACTATCCCCGGCGTCCTTTTTGATTGGCTATGGAATGAAACGTGTGCTGATATAACAAATGAGTACCCTTCTTATTTCTCTCCAGTTTGTGTAAGAGATGCGATTGGAAATTTGCCTCCGGTTACTGAGGACGGTGTAATCGATAATCCTGCTCCGCAAAATGATTATCAAAGGTTTCTCTCTTGTAATAGGGACACACTAACAAATCATACTCAGTCGCATCATTCTAAAAAGGCTGTGGAAAGGATGCAAAAAATCGGTGGTGGCCAGAATTATACCAAGCTTGACGAAGAAATAAATTCTGTTCACAGTGGCTCATATGGACGGCTGTTTTGGGATGAGCCGGCCGCAACAATTACGACAAGATTCGACACCCCTGCAGGAGGGAGATTTATCCATCCAGAGGAGGATAGAACACTAAGCCCAAGAGAAGCAGCAAGAATACAAAGCTTTCCAGATGAATTTGTATTCTATGGTGCAAGAAGAGAAATCAGTCGACAAATTGGGAATGCCGTACCTCCAAAGGTGTCATATTTCCTAGCACGGTTTGTCCAAAAAATACTTGAACAGGATAAGTGAGAATGGTGGTTCAATGTCTAATATATTGATTAGAGGCTGCCCGGGTACAGGAAAAACATTCCTGGCACGTGCAATCGCCTACTATACATGCATAAAAAATCTTGATCCGAAGGCTGCGTTTGACGAGAGACCTGCGGATGATTTGCTGTGTATTGAGAAATTTATAAATGAAGATCCTCACTGTGAGTTTATTCAGGTACATCCCCCAATGGAATTTGACGATGTGGTCTATGGACTTGAGATTAAGGCTGGCGGTGGGATTAATATCTCATACACGGAAAAAAGAATAATGACTCTCTGTAATCGTGCGAGAGGAAAGTCTGATAAGTACTGCGTGATCTTGGATGACATTAATCGGGCAAATGCCAGTAGCCTGCTTGGAAATTTACTTTATGCGATGGAATATCGCAATCAAGATATTGACCTGCCTGATGGCAGTAAAATGAATATTCCTGACAATGTAATTCTGATTTTTACTGAGAATACACTCGATGCCCAGAATGGACTTGATTTGGCAGTCCGGAGAAGAATGACATATTTGAAGGAACTAAAATCTTCGAAGGAGATTATTCGTGAATATTATCGAGGATTTATCAGTTCTAATGCCATGAAACTTGTGCTGGATATCTATGACCGGGTTCAAGATTTTATCATTAGCTATTTTGAAAATGAACCAGGGTTGATTCCAAGCCAGTACGTACCCGGTCACGGGTTTTATATGGTTTTCAGAGAAGGAAATGTACATTTCATTCTGGATAATATTCGGCAAAAGATTAAGTATCAAATTGGACCCTACCTGCAAGACTTATTTGCAATGGGGTTGATAAAAATTAACCCGGAATTCTTTGTTGACCAGATTAATTCAAGTATAAATACAGGAATTGCAGGACTATGTCCTATTGTCTCTATACAGAAGAAACTTGTAAGACAAAACAGGTTCATTTCAACCTTTTCTCTATCGGATTCTCGATCCTACTACTTTAACACTATTGTTCCGGCACGATGTGTAGATTTTAGAGGAATGATGGAATGCGTCCTCGATGCGTTAATATTGAACGGGATACTCCCTCACGATGTGTTAATGGGATCCCTCCTTCAAAACACAAGTATCGCTTACATTGAAAGTTTGCATGCCCCATTTGATAAAGTCGCTTACATTGCTGAAAAAAGCAAAGCAAATCGTTTCATGTATGAAACTGTCAGAGGCGGCCGGGTTTCTGGTACACATGCTTACTTTTCCTTGGATAGTGCGGTTACTGGAAGGTATGCAGCGGAAAGCGATACTGAAGAATATGTTGTTTCTTATAATGACGGAAGAACCGATGCGGAGTTCATTCCCTTAAGCGGATTTAGAAATCATGGATTTAATCCAGATTCTCCAGAATTGGGCGTTCAGCATAACACAGTCAATATCATGACGGCAGTACATATTTTATTAGACAAGTATTATGACCTGTATAAAACGAATATTGCGCTGATAATGGGAACCGATACTGAGTATATTGATTTGTGCAAGCTGATAGATATTGAACAACAATATCTTGGAGCAATAAAGCAAACGCTTAAAGGGCGAGGATCCACCGCTCCGAAGGGCGATGATAATAGACTGGCGTTTTATGGAGAGAAGGTTAAGAATCTTAGATTGCTGTGGTATGGCGTGGGCGATGAGATAGATGTTGATTTAGGTAAATTCGACTCGCTGGTGTCTGGTACAACCGCCCTGACCATAGATAGTTATGAAGACTTATATAAGTTAACAGGTTCAACAAAGAAGACGATAAAAATAAAAGGAGTACTGAAGATGGTAGATCTGAAAGATTATCAAAAGATTATGGAAAACATAGGAATTCGCCAGATGATTTTTCAAGGCCCTCCGGGAACATCTAAAACTTTTGAGAGCAAAAAATTTGTCCTGGCACAACTTAATCCCGCGGCCACGGCATTAACAACCCCGTTCGCATCACAGGAGGACATTTCCCGAGACTTAGATGCATATAAGCTGACTGATGAAGATTATGCTGATCCGCTTGCTTCTGCGAAATTGGCAACTGGCGGATGGGATCTTGTTCAATTTCACCCCTCTTATGGATATGAAGATTTCATTAGGGGAATTGAGGTGAAGATACCTGCAGGTACTACTACCCCGAGTTACGAGAGCGTGAATCGCATTCTCGGAAAGATTGCGGAATTCTCAAAAGTTGCTGCTGATAATGCACCCAATGGAAGTACGCCAAAGTTTTATCTTATCGTAGATGAGATCAATCGAGCTAACTTAGCTACTGTTTTCGGTGAATTGATCTATGGTCTGGAATATAGAAATAGTAAAGTTTCAACGCCTTATGAGGTCAAAGAAAAGGCAACAGGAACAATCACGAAAGATATTGTACTTGGGAAAAACTTGTTCATATTGGGAACGATGAACACAGCTGATAAGTCCATTGATGCCATAGACTACGCAATTCGGAGACGCTTCATATTTATTGATAGTCCTGCCGACAGAAATGTAGTCATGAAGTGTTATCAGAACACTTCGGGTAATCCTGACGAGAAATCTATCGAATTGCTGTTGTTTGATGCGGTTCAGCACATATTTGATGATAGCCGTTTCTTTAATAATGAGTATCAGAAAAGTGACGTTCGCATCGGGCATACATATTTCTTAAGAGACAGAAAACGTGGCTATGAGGATGCTATCATCGAGCATTTTGTTTTCCAGGTTGTTCCTATTCTTAGAGAGTATGTGAAGGATGGAATACTTGATGCTACAGAGAACCTTGTTCCATTAGAACATTCTCCTGCTGAAATATTTGATGCGGGTAGTGGTGAAGAACAGGTAACTCTTTTGAGTGAAAACATAATGCTTTATGTTAAGGAATTCGGAAATCTTACCAAGTCAAATGCCACTATCGATAATGAATATGTAGGTAAATTTATTGATGAATTGCGGAAGGAGTTCTCTTATTGAGGATGGATGATGAATTATGGCGAAAGATGTAATAATACACCATATTCATGACTGGTCTAAGATTGATGAGAAGGAAGGATTCTGGGGAAGGATAGATCTCCTTAGACCAGATGCGAATTTTGGTATTCACAAATACAATAACGATCTCTGGTCAAGTGGTCAGGTTGGTGTGGGACGTCTATTTGATCGAGATGGCATGCCTCTACATGAAAATGGTAAAGAGCATATAGTAGCGATTAGATCAAGTTATGGACTGGATCCATGGCACATGCTTGAAACAGTTATGCTTGATGATGAGTTTGACGTTTATATGGCTGAGATGACTGCTGACAAAAGATTTTTGTTCCAGATTTTTTATGATCAGCCTGTTATTAGGCTACCACGTGAAATTGATATTGAGGCAGAAATATTATTTGCTTTGAGCTATATTAATTCGTGCCATACATTATGTAAAAAAGGACTCAAGAAGTCTTTGATTTATCGTGAAGAGAATTTTACAGCAAAGTTGCGCGGTAAAATTGATGTTAACAGAAACATAAAGCATAACACGGCAAGAGGGCGTAGCGATAAATTTTATTGCCGCTATGTCGATTTCACTGAGGATACTGTTGAAAATAGGATTGTTAAAGCAGCTCTTTTGAAGTGTAAATCTATTCTTAAGAAGAGATTTAAAGAAGAAACAACGGTCACGGGGAAGATAAACTACTGCATGAATAGTCTAAGGCGTGTTAAAGCAACCACCGTGAACAATACTGACTTTAACTCCTCAAATATTGGCGGTCTGTATTCATATTACAAACCTGTTATTCAACAAGCTCGTGCGATTATGTCTTTGAATTTTCAGAATAATCCGGCGGAAAACGGTGCAGCTGAGAATAAATATATTTACACCATTCCATACTCGATCAATATGGAAACATTGTTCGAATACTATGCAAGAACAGAATTAAAGAAGGCATTAAAAGATAGTCAGTACAGAGTCGAACAATATTCACGGAGATATTATATACAAGAGGGAATTGATAATTCTGATGATGCTGAAAAGGGTATCCATCTTATGCCTTTCTGCATCCCAGATATCATCATCTATGACAATGATACGCCTGTAGCTGTAATTGACGCTAAATACAAGATGAGCGGTAGGCCGGATAGATCGGATAGTCATCAGTTGTTGGCTTATGTGTTATTGACAGGTGTCCAACGATGCGGATTTATTCTCCCAGGGAATAAAACAGAGGTGCGAGAGATGATAACATCTCAAGATAATTATCTCCCCCTTGCACCAAGGTTTCTTCGGTATTATGAATTGCTTTTAGGCAGCAACAGTGATAGCAAAGAACTACGAAAAGTTTTACAGTAGAGTAGAGTTCAATGAATTATTATACTGTTTATCGTGATGATAAAGTGGTGGCCTTTGGAACGGCATACCAATGCACGGAGAAACTCGAACTAAAAAACATTAGGTAGTTTTATGCTTTAATATCAAAGTCGCGATCAGGATTGAGGCAACACTATCATGTTGTTATTGAAAAGGTAGACGAAAATACGCAGGATTAAAATGATAATCTGCGTTATCACTTTTTAGGAGGAAATGCTTATGGCCACAGGCCGTTCATTCGCTGAATTTGTAAAGGATAAATGCTATAACGGCTTGTACCAGACCGCTGAAGAATATGTAAATGAGAACTGGGAGTCGATGAACCTCTATACCCGGAACGTTCACCGTGTAGGGTATGCAGAGATGATCGATGCCACCATTGAAAGAGTATATGTTCGGGATCTTCCGGGGATGCGAGTTGCCTTTGAGGTCGGCATGCAGCTTGAAATCGATGTCAAAGAAGGTGATTATCACTATGACGAAAGCGACCAGTGTTATCCTTGGATCCGTGTATACTGCGAGGGCAATCTCGCCTGCGGATTGGATGATTGGGAAATCATCCGTGTCGAACCGTACAGTAAAAAGAGTGCGCCTCCCAATTCCCTGTCTGATGCTCTTGTCCCGTTTATCCCCTATGATCAGCTTGATAAGGTCGCTACAGAATTTCTGAAGGACCATTATAAAGATGCGCTAAAAGTCACGCCATACGGACAGCCTCCGGTCATGGTCGATCCGCTTGTATTGGCAGACAGCCTGGGACTGACGGTCAAACAGCAGCGTATCCGAGAGGATGCGTCCGTGTTCGGCCAGATCTATTTTGTCGAGACTGAAGCAGAGATGTTCGATGCCAATGAGGATAAAACGGTCCCGATGACCATCCCTGAGAAGACTATCGTATTTGACCCGCAGATGTATCTTCTACGCAATCTCGGCTCCGTCAATAATACGATTGTCCATGAGTGTGTCCACTGGGTAAAACACAGAAAAGTATTTGAACTGGAGAAACTGTATAATGCAGAAGCCTCCCACATAAGCTGTGAGGTTGTCGGCGGTGCGGCATCCGCTGTTGCCAGGAGCGCGACTGAGCAGATGGAGAAACAGGCAAACCAGCTGACGCCGCGAATCCAGATGCCTGCAGAGCCATTCAAGGTCAAGGCAAAGGAATATATAGCCCGTTTCATGCGGGAGTTGAATGCCAGACATGAGAACGAGGTCATGGAGCAGGTCATCACCGCATTGGAAACAGCGTTCGGTGTTTCCAAGCAGGCTGCAAAGATCCGTCTCGTGGAATTAGGCTTTGACGCTGCCATCGGCACCTATACATATCTTGACGGTCACTATGTCAAACCGCATACATTCCGCAAGGGTGCGCTGAAGGTCAATCAGACATTTTCCATTTCCGCACAGGATGCGGCGGTTGAGCGGTTTGTTAATCAGGATCTGCGTAAGCTGACCGAGAGCGGCGATTACATTTTCGTTGATAACCACTATGTCTATAACGCTCCTCTGTATGTTCAGTACGATGAGGACGGACGGCTTGACCTGACGGATTACGCGCGGTCGCATATGGACGAATGCTGCCTGGTCTTCGATATGAAGATCACCAGCAAGGTCAGCGAGGAATATCACACTGTCTGTTTCCTGAACCGTGAGGACAGCAATATCACTTTTGAACTGAAATTCCATAACGGCTACCAGAACGCTCCGCAGGAACGACAGGTGGCAATGCGGAAGAAACAGCAGGAAGAGGAAATAGCTATCCGCAAAAAGATGACCGATGACCCGGAGCAGTGCATGGAGCTTCTGCTCAACTGGCGCGGTATGAAATATACTGATCTCGGCGATGCCATTGACCGCGATCCCAAGACCATCAGCCGTACTGTGAAACGGGAAACGACTCCAAAGGTGGAGACGGCCGCTCTTATATGTTTTGGAATGAACCTCCCTCCGTCTATCAGCTTTAAACTTATGGAGGTGCTGGGCTGTCCGCTTAGTCCGATCAATCCGGCGCATCAATGGATCAGCGAAGCGTTGTGTATAAAATACCCAGAACCGATCTGGGCGATAAGGGACTATCTTGCTCCATATGGTGTGGAAATATAAAAATATCAAAAAAATTTCGGTGAAAACGGACATGGCATGTCCGGTCATGGCGCTCATCACGTTTGTGGTGGGTGCTTATTTTTTTGATCTGGATGTTAACAATCGAAAAACTTTTGCTGTGATTGTTGACAAAGAAAAGTCGGAGTGCTATACTTGTTATCAATAGATATATAGAAACAGAGAATGTTAACAAACCCTTTTGGCGGTTGGAGGTATAAAAAGTGATAACAAGAGAAGATGAACTGAATATCGACTTTGGTCTGAACACCATATTTGACGGTGGCAAGTACAGATTGGTTATGGCTCAAAGCGATGACGAGTATCCCATCGGTGGTCTTATCTGCGAGTATATGCGACTGACCCCTATGGATATAAAGGCTATCCTTATGTCCTGTGATGGGCTTGAGAAGGAAGGCACGACAGACAATTACCTTGATGCATTTTTACAGTTTCATGAGAAAGTTAACGCAGAATTTCCGCCTGTGATAAGTACAATGATAGTCCTGGAATTCATGAATAGCGCCGATGACTGGTTCAGGGCTGTTAGAGAGAACAGAGTTGAGGAGTATGTAGGTCTCTTTGGCAGTTCTTACGATAGCGTGAAGCAGTACATCTTTGAGGACACGGGATGCGATAGTGTTGGCGGCGATACCGTTATGCAAATTCTTCTGACATCGTACTTGGCTTTTGCAGAAAAGTACATCCTCACGAAGGCAATGTTTAATCAGATCATGGAAAGCACCGAGTCCGATGATGAAAGCCATACCAGGGGTATCGAAGCGTTCACAGCCATGTACGGCAACCACATGGATATGCAGCACATTGATTACCGTTTGATTTTGACTGAAAACGGATTTGAATCATTGTACACAATAAAGTCCTCTTTTTCCCTTCTGATATTTGATATGGCGCATGTCATCAACACAGAAGCAAACATTGTGAAGTGTAAAAACTGCGGACATTACTTTATTCCGGAAGGACGCTCGGACGCTGTGTACTGCTCGTATCCGCTTCGAGATAACAAGGATAAGACTTGCAAGGATGTCGGAGCCCAGGTGACAAGGGCTAACAAGGAAAAGAACGATGCAGCAACTAAAGAGTATCGCAAAGTTTATATGCGATACAAAATGATGACGAACAGGCATCCGGAGGATACCGATGCTGCAGAGAAATTTGAAAAGCTTACAAGCGAAGTCCGTGACTGGAGAAACAGGATGGCGCACGGATCAGCAACGACAGATGAATTCCTGGCTTGGCTGGCGCGGTTTTAGGAGGTGACAGCTATTGAGACAGGCAATCCGTAATCTGAGCAGTGACAAGCCTACTCCTCCACGTTTCTGCGATGTCGTTATAGACGGAGACGAGGTTCAGCTTGAGGTCAAGACCGATAAAAACAAATACGAAACCATCTCCTGGGAAGATATGCAGTACCAGGTAAATGCCGCGATCAAGAAGGCGGCAAAGAAATAAACAGAAACTACCGCAAGTAGTCCCGTAACCAATCGAGGAACTGATCGCCGGAGTTATCTATTTAAGCCAGTTGGCTAAGTAGGTAACTCCGGCTTTTTGTGTTTATACGGGCTTTTTTGACCGGACATGGCGTGTCCGTTTTCAAAAAAATTTCCATGTTATAACGGTGACAGATCAGCTGAAAAGCGATCGGAAAGCATCTCCCCGGGGGTTGATTTTTTCGCCTGGTAGTAGAGGGAGATACACCAACCAAGGTATCAGCCGCACAGCGGTTATACATAAATCACATTAATCTCATTTAGTCCGAGATGGCCATTAGGACGATGGGAGCATAGAGAGTTCAGGCAGCGGTCAAGACCGCTCCGGAAACGAAGATGCACCCACCGTTGATTTCCTGCGCCCATTTTCGGATTTTCAGGAGTCTGTGGTCATCTTCTACCGCAGGCTCTTTCTGTGTCCCATCGTCCGGTGACCCAAGGACGGAAAGGACACAGACATGAAATTGAAGGTACGTTATGACGAGAGCGTTCAGACAATCGACCTGGATGCGGAGGCAACAGAGCAGCTGTGGGTATCACTTTCCCTGGAGGGTGAGGATCTCACGCAGAAGGAACGGGAGCGGATGATTCAGGATGCTTTTGAGGAGCAGTTCAATCGTCCGGATTACAACTCCTGGCACAAATTTGACCGCCATCGTGGGTACAGCAAGGCGCAGCCCGGTAAGGATGACGGCGAGGATGATGTCGATACATCTGAACCGCTGATGAGCGAGGTGGCTGATGATCGCATCTTCCGTAGGGACGAGATCGAGCGTGAGCGCTGTGAAAGCTATGAGGATATCTGCGAAAAGGTGCGCATCATTCTGAAAAAGAAGCCGGACTGGGCGGATATGTTTATCGCCGTTCGTATGGACGAGCTGCCGATCCGTGAGTATGCAGCCGAAATCGGTGCAGATGAAAACAACATCACGCAGAAGCTGAAGAGGGCTGAGAAAAGAATTCGAGAAAATTGGAAGTAAACCGTCAGATTTGACCTCCTGCCGAGGCTACCTGTTAGAGGTGTAGCCTCGGCAAATTTTTTAGAAGGAGGCAGTTGATATGTCGAAACAAATCAAAGACCGGACATACAGGCCGCTTGTATATATCGCAAGTCCCCTGTCCGGCGATGTAGAAGTAAATACGGAAAGGGCGAGGGCGTTCTGCAGGTTTGCGCTGGAAAAGGGGCAGATCCCTCTTGCTCCCCATCTTCTGTTCCCGCAGTTTATGAATGATGATGATCCGGCAGAGCGTGAGCTTGCGATATTTATGGATGTCATTCTTCTCGGTAAATGTTCTGAACTGTGGGTGCTTGGCGATACCGTATCCGCCGGAATGCAGGCAGAGATCGATGTGGCTAAGAAACGCAGACAGCCTATCCGTTATTTCAACAGTAAGTTCCAGGAGGTGGAATTGTTATGAGTGAGTTTAAGGCGATACAGACAGAGTACAAGAGATAACCTATGTTGCCTCTGTTGGCGATCAGCAGGACAGCATAGAGATGCGCTATGAGGATGAAAATATATGGCTGACACAGAAGATGATGGCCACCTTGTACGATGTGGATGTTCGTACAATCAATGAGCATATCAAGAAGATTTATTCTGATTCAGAGCTTGAAGAAGATTCAACTATCCGGAATTTCCGGATAGTTCAAACCGAAGGTTCTCGTCAGGTCACACGCGATACCAAGCACTATAATCTTCAAATGATCATTGCCGTAGGCTTCAAGGTCAATTCCGAGCGTGCCGTACAGTTTCGTAAATGGGTAAACCAGATCGCTAAGGACTACACCATCAAAGGCTGGGTGATGGATGATGAACGGCTGAAACGAGGAACGTATCTGACAGAGAAGTATTTCGACGAGCAGTTAGAGCGTATCCGTGAGATCCGTGCCAGCGAAAGAAAATTCTATCAGAAGATCACTGACCTCTATGCCACAGCTATTGATTACGATAAAAATGCTGCAACGACGAGAAGATTCTATGCGACCGTTCAGAATAAAATGCATTACGCCGTTCATGGACATACGGCGGCGGAGCTGATCGTGGAAAGAGCGGATCACACAAAGGAACATATGGGATTAACCACCTGGGCAGATGCGCCTGACGGAAAGATTAAGAAAAGCGATGTTACGGTTGCAAAGAATTATTTGAGTCAGGATGAAATGAAGCAGCTGAATCGTATGGTGACGGCATATTTGGATTTTGCTGAAAACATGACCTTACGCCATATTCCGCTTACGATGCAGGACTGGGAAAAGAGACTCAACAGCTTCATCGAAATGTTTGATTATGGCATTTTACAGGACGCGGGCAAGGTGTCCGCAGAAATTGCAAAGCTTCATGCTGAGACAGAATTTGAAAAATACCGTGTCATCCAGGATAGATTGTTCATGTCTGATTTTGATAAGTATATGCTGGAATTAGAAGAAAACACAAAGAAATAAGGAACGGATACCAGGTCGAGACGGTGAATTCCGGCAACTCAACTCCTCGCGAGTGTATGGCCAATCAGCGGTCAGAGCGGATGGATTGTGTAGGAGTTGAGAGTTCTTCACTGTCTCAACTGTCGAGACAGTGGCAGGGAGCAGCAGTGTAAACTTGCCTTGCATTATATAGGTAGGAAGGACCTTATGCTGACTTGTTCCCATAGACTTCAATGGTTAAGACCGTGATATGAATGTCAATTTTGCCACAGATTGCATCTATTTACAGCTGAGGATGTGCGGTCTTAGAAGGTGTGGACCTGTTTCCGTTTTGACAGGATATGTTTCCGCGAACGGGCACAAAACCAGACATCAATCAGAAGGTATCGTGCCACGTTGAGACGGTGGTCCTCTTGTCACGGAAAACAAATCCACTGACGGTTGAGGTCAGAATGAAAGTGGAAACCGGCGAGGCCAAGGAGCATCCGACCTATAAGCGTATTCAGGAGTATGTGCTGGAAAAGTACGGCTTCAAAGTCCATACGGCATATATTGCCTAGGTAAAACGTATGGTCGGACTGGATATGCACAAAGCACCGAATGCGGTGGAGCAGAGAAAACATGAGTATCATCCCTGCCCGCCCGAAAAGGTCGAGGCAATCAAGGATGCGCTGTGGCATTTTGGCTTAATTGCTGAGTGAATTGACTATGAGGCAGTAAAAACGCCGTGCTAAAATCGAGTGTAGTGAAAACAGTAAAGTTCTTTCTCCCTGCACGAAAAAAGCACATCGGAAAGTAAAGCGCGATGGAGCGTACACGGTACACTTCTGCGCGTGAGATTTTGCGAAACAGTACATTCCCACGCCATGCAGCAAAATGCGAAAGAGCTATCTGCAAGCAGAGCATTGCTTCATCCGCTGAAAATCGCTGTAATCAGGAACAGCCCAGCATCACGTCAAACGGCGTGGTGCTGGGCTTCTTTTGTGTTGCGTTTCGGGGCTTCTTTCGAGGATAAAATCGCCTATGTGCCGTTCGTTTTTCTATGCCGTATTGACATACTGCGCTCTACCCATCACGGTAACTGCGCGCTCTTGGAGTAAAAATGAAAACTTTTCTCTGTATGGGGAGAAAGTCAGAGAGGAAAAAGATGGTGAGAGCAGGCTGTGGGAACGGTGTGTAAACCGTTTTTTCGGTTTTCCACGGTTTCCATAGCCGCAGCGAGGGAGAAAAGGAAGAGATGGCTTTCTCGCTCAGGCGGCTTGCCGCCACTCTTTTGCTCTACCTTTTCTCCCTGAATATCAGGGATTATTCTGCGTCATTGCTCGGCGTAACAGGGCGAAAGTCCTCCTGAACCCCTTCATTGAGGTCAAAGCACATGGTTTTTGCATCAGCAACCCAGAAGCCACGCACCTTGTAACGCTTGCCGGGAATCCAGTCCTCGCCGGTGACAGCGCGAAGCGGGTCAAGCAGATTCTTGTTGGAGATCGTAACAACACCTTTCTGTTCGCCTCTCGGCTTGGAGAACTTGAATCCCTTCGGTTCGTTGCTCTTGCAGGAACGGATCGCAAATACCCTCGCTTTCGCATCCAGCAGACACAAAACAAAGGCAGGATAGCCCAAGTCCTCAAGCACCTTCTTGGTGAAAGTCACGCCATTCTGATTCAGGAACATATCCGGGTAGGCGTTGATGTTGGAGTCGATGGTTTCAAAGTTCAAAGCGGAAAAATCGAAGTTCATAGTAAAAATCCTTTCATTTTATGGTGTTTTGCGTCTCATCCACGATTTTCATAAACTCCTGACGTTCCATAAAAGACCAGCGGGAATCCATAATCAGATAGCCCTTGAAAAGACCATCCTTTACGCGGTATGCGACGAAGTGATTGCTCAAACGGCGCAATGTTGCTCGTTTTGCTGTGCTGTGCCGCTCCGACAGCAGCTTTTGTACCTTGATCCAATCCTCTTTTTTGATAATCGCTGTGTGGTGATTTTCCTTGAAATACATATTCAAATCTGTATTTTTGACGGATTTATGGGTGCGAAAATCCTTGGTATAGGTTTTCTGCATCAAAGCGTCACCGCAGTATTTCTCATTTCGGAGGATGCTGCGGACAGTACCGGCAGACCAGAGATCGTTCCCCATTGGAGACTTGATACCCTGTTCTGTCAGTGCGGCGGCGATTTCTGCCGGGGTTGCGCCCTCCAAGCAGCTTTCATAGATGTACTCAACAATTCTTGCCTCGGTCGGCTCAATGACAAGCCGCCCGAAATGATCACGATAGAAGCCAAGCGTGTTCTGAACGGAGAACTTGTAGATGCCCTCCGCCATGCGCCAGCGGATACCAGCCTTAATTGCCTCGCTCTTTTGCTGGGACTCCATTTCAGCCAGAGCTGCCAGCAATGAGATCAGCAGATTATTCCGCCCATCGCCGGTATAGGTGATTCCTTCTGTCTCAAACTCAACGGAAACGGGTGGGTTCAGCGCAGAAAGCGTTCGCAGATTGTCCAGAATATCCACGATATTTCTACCAAAACGGCTGATGCTTTTTGTGAGGATCAGATCAATCTTCCCGCCAACCGCGTCGGCAATCATTTTCTGAAAGCCGAGGCGCTTTTCAACGGTAGTCGCGCTGATACCCTCATCTTGATAAATCTCAACCAGCTCCCATTGCGGATTTGCCTCAATCCTCTTGGTGAAATGGTGAATCTGCATATCGAAGCTGCCGACCTGCTGTTCCTCCTGCGTGCTGACGCGGCAATACGCCGCAACACGGAGCTTGGGCGACTCCTCTGCAAGTTCCCGTCGTTTCTGCGGTGGGATGATGATAACACCATTTCCACGCTGGTTATAAGAAATCTCATCCTGCATCTGGCGGCGTTTTTGCTCCCTGCGTTCAGCTCGGCTGCTGGTTTGCCGCTCTGCCTCTATCGCTTTTGGGTCAAGCGGTTTTGCCATATTCCGCCTCCTGCATCAGAAGCCGTCTGCGTTTTCTGCTTTGCATCGGCACACCACCTCCTTTGAACGGTTTTCAATTTCATTACTACCACGCTCCTTTTCGGAAAATTATGACAATCCGCATACACGAGGTAAACGGAATAGTCACCCAAAGAAAGAGGCAGCAGAATTACTCCTGCTGCCTGAATCTGTATAAACTTGTGCAATCACAACGGTCATACATGGGGGTAGAAATTACCGACCCCTGCGAATGAGAGGCTTTTACAGTTCCTTGATCGTGTCGATAAATTGGCTCATGCTCACCGCACCTGGCAAGAGGTTTTCGTCATTCTCAAACACCATGTAATAGCGATAGTCCTTGCCCGCTGCTGTGCGCCATGCTTGACCGAGTGCGATTTTCTCCCGGCTGTCGTCGTTTTTCAAGTGATCGCCCTTGGCCTCCGCGCAGATGAGCTTACCACTTTTGGTCATAATCAGAATATCGGGGTAATGCTTGATAAAGCCATTGATGGCAAACCCTTGTCTGGCAATATTCCTGTGCCACCAGCGGACATTCGGCAGGGCGGTCAACTCCACAATCAACTTCTGTTCCAGTTTGTTCATGTCACCGTCCTCTGCTGCATACAGAGAACGGGCGTATATGTCAGTATGGGTGGTGGGATGGATTGCGAGGGGCAGACGGAAATAGGGCTTGCAGACAATACGCTCCGTTTCCAGCCACTTATCAAAGGTTTCCCGATAGTGGGCTTCCAGCAGCGTTTCGATCTTGTCGCGGATCTTCGCTGCATATCCCAACGGGGCTTTCTCCATAGCGGCAAGCTGTGCCTTGTCCATATCGTCCACGATACGATTTATGTAGGCTTTCATTTCAGCCGCGTCCACCATATTCAGCTTGTTAAGCTGATTGAACATCATATCCTTGCATTGACGCACCCGGCTCTCCGGCGGCAGATTGTTGAACCACTCCTTGAAGTACCGCTGTTCGGCGCTCTCCATCTTGAACACCTTCGGCAAACCGCCGTCCTGCTCCCGCACGTCGATTTCACGGATTTCATCGTCTGTGGCGGCAAAATCAATATCGTATGCCTTGCCCTTGAGGGTAAAGCCCTCTGCCAGCATTTCCCTGTCCAGCAATTCAAAAGAACCGTCCGTAAACAAAGATTGCTCAACTTTCAGGAAAAATTGCGGGATTTGCAGTGTTTCAATATCTTCCCGGAACTGCGGGTTTACCCCAAATGATTTCACTTTATCCCGCACCTCCCACGGAAGATTGTCCATCACCGGATCATTGCCGGTCTGCTGGATAGCGTCTGTGTACGCCTTTTCGACCTCTGCGGCAGCGTCCAGCATGGTGTCAGCTTTCGGGGCGATTTCGGGCGTTTGCGCCTGCTCTCTGCGCCGCTCCAACTCTTCCCCGATCAATTTTCCATCCAGCCCCGAAAAATCGTTCTCTGCGCTTTCCGGTTCGGAAGCTCCTTGCGGGTCAGGCAGCGTGATTTGCTCTGCTGCCTGTTCGGGAATCTGCGGTTTTGCGGACTCACCGATCCGATAGTCCTTATCGCTGAATCCTGCGCTGTTCAAGCCCTTGACGATATGCGCCACGGTGTTGTTGAAGTCGTTAGAGGAAGTCAGCACATAGGACATATTAAGCGCACTCTGGGTATGCTGGCTCGTGTGGGGCAGACGGAGAATCCGTCCCAAAATCTGTTCTACGTCAACCTGGCTTGTCTTATTGGCAAGGGACGCAAGAATATAGGCAAAGGGGCAATCCCATCCCTCTTTCAGCGCATTGACCGTGATAATATAGCGAATCGGGCAGTTTGGGGACATCAAATCGGTGTTTTTCAACTCGTTCACATCGGCGGTTCGAATGGCGATTTGCTCGGCAGGAATACCGGCGTCCACCAGCTTGTCCCGCAGCTTTTCAAAGGTGGTCGCGTCCTCCTTGCCTTTTGGCTGTGCCTGGAACAATGCGATAGGACGGATATATTTGCCCGTCTTGGTGTACTCCGCGCTTGCGATTTCTTCCAGTTTGTTCCGCAGGTCGATTGCATCAATTAGCACCTCGGATTGGCTGTCCCGGTTATAGACGATCACGGGCAGCTTTACCATGTGTTCGTTTTTCAGCTGCACAGCGTCCACATAGGAGATGATATTGCTCTCCTTTTTCGGCGTGGCGGTCAAATCCAGCACAAAGCAGGGATTGAAGTTTTCCAACATTTCAAGGCTCAATTCCGACCGGACATGGTGGCTCTCGTCCACGATGACAAGCGGGTTAAGCTGGTTGATAATCTGGAACAGGGCGGTTTCGTCCGCTTTTTCAATGGGGCTGTCGGGTTTGCCCAGCACCTTTGCAAACTCGGCAAGATTGCTGTTCTCCTGATAGGCTTTCAAGACCTCCTTGCCGCGCCCACGGAACGAATCATAGGACAGCACCATAACCGACAACTGCTCCGTTACGGTGGTGGGGTTGAAGTTCTGACCGTTCAAAAGCTCCTGCTTGGTGTAAACCTCCACACGCCCGCCGAAATCCACGTCGATTTTCTGACGGTAGGGATGGGATGTGTCTTTCAGGGCTTTCGCCGTCTGCGTCAGGATCGCGTCCGAGGGAACAAGCCATACGACCTCCTTTGTCTTGGTAGCGGGGAGTGCGTCAAAGATAGGGCGAACGGCGTTGCAGGCAATAAAGGTCTTGCCGCCGCCCGTCGGCACCTTGAAGCAAAGGTTCGGGACACCGGGTATCACGTTTTGGTATCGCCCTAAAGCCGGGGCTGATTTTTCCTGCCAGAACAGGCGAAACGCCGCTGCGTCACTCTTTGTTTCGTTCAGCAGTTCCAGATAGCGGGTCAAGTCCGCTATGACCTTTTTCTGATATGATTTCAGTTCCATACAGCGAACACCCCCTTACAATCTGCTAATATCGCGCGGAATCTTTTTGAATGTAACGCCCATTTTTGCCAGCTTATCCTCGCTGATGGAGCAGCGGTCGGCATAGATCACCGTTCCATCGGCTTTTTCCATAATGGTGGAGAGGAACGCATAGTCCAGCACCGTCACGCGCTGCGGCTCGTAGTAGAAGTAATAGCCCATGTTGTTGTGCTTGCCAAGGTAATATGGATTGCCGCCGCTGGGCGGGGCGTAGGGCTGCTTGGTTTCCATGAACCAGATGTATTCTCGGATTTTCTCCGGGGCCACGGCTTCATTCAGGCAATCGCCCACAAGCAGTGGTTCGCCTAGGTCATAGAAGCTGAAATTGCCGCCCGTACCCTCCACGGCGTTCTTGCCCTCGCCGTAGCCACGGATCACACGCTTCACGCGCTCGGCGGTGATGCTGTCGGCGTAGTCCATCATCTCGACAAGGATGAACTTGCGGTGTCCGCCGTCCGCCTTGTTCATGTTGAGGACAGCGTGGGCGGTAGTGCCGGAACCGGCAAAGGAATCGAGGATGATTGAGTTTGGTGAGGCAGCTAATTTGAAGATGCGTTGCAACAGTCGAACCGGTTTTGGATAATCAAAAACAGCCTTACCTAAAATCGCAGCAACCTCTTGTGTGGCTTCCTGCGTATGTCCAACTTCCGTATTTGTCCACCAAGTCCAAGTCCCTTTTCCTTCACGTTCGTTTAGATATGTCTTTTTTCGAGGAACTCCACACCCGTCCGCACCAAACCACAGACGCCCCTCGGCAAGTAATTCTTTGTATACGCTTTCAAGATGTCTCCAGCAACGTCCTTCGGGCGGCAACATTTTAATCCCGCTGGGGGTCGTAATTTCGTACATTTGATTTGGTCGCCAACCCTGAGCCGTGAAATCTGACGAAACCCAAGGCCCGCGGGGATCGTTGTCAGGGTTCTTGAACTTTGCAGCATCTTTTCCCTCTATATCGAGCAAATTAAAACAGTCATTCTGTGAGTTCTTTGCATATATAAGAATGTATTCATGACCGCTGCTCAATTTCTTTCGGGCGTCCGGCGAAGTGCGCTTTTGCCATACGATAGATTCAACAAAGTTATTTACGCCAAAGATTTCATCGCAGATCAACCGTAAATTAGACTGCTCATTATCATCAATGCTGATGAAAATTGCTCCCTCATCCGCTAACAGCTTTTGCAGCAGCTTCAACCGCGGGTACATCATGCACAGCCACTTGTCATGGCGGGTCAGGTCCTCGCCCTCTTTGCCGACAACCTCACCCAGCCACTTTTTGATTTTCGGATCGTTGACGTTGTCGTTATAAACCCAGCCCTCGTTGCCAGTGTTGTAGGGCGGATCGATGTAGATGCACTTGACGCGCCCCTCGTACCGGGGCAGCAGGGCTTTCAGGGCTTCAAGGTTGTCACCCCGGATAATCATGTTGTCGCTGCCGTTGTCCTCGCTATGCTCCCCGTTTTCGTCAAAGCTATACTTGCGCTCCAACACCCGGAACGGAACTTCCTGATGATGATTGATAACCTTGCTCTTTCCAATCCATTCAAGTGTTGGCATGGCTGATTTCCTCCATGATCGTGTTATCCTCATTTCAAATGAGGGTTTTTCTACCCTGACCCTCAGCAGTAATGAGGGTCACTCCTGTCTATGCCTGTGCAGTGGTTATTGTGGTGAAAGACCTATCCTGTCTCGGAAGGACTAAATCTTTGTCAAACACTGTCATCGTTTGTCGAATCGACGATTTAGGTAGATTCGTGACAAGGGATCAGTGCGCCCATTCGCACCCGCGAGGTGGAATAGACCCCATTATTTCGAGTT
>OMAZ01000420.1_pt1 | contig 24149 bp, 17 predicted proteins | sample 1674131 | NCBI WGS metagenome assembly OMAZ01 (sample SAMEA103958147, study PRJEB25191) | human gut metagenome | biome: human-associated habitat [ENVO:00009003]; feature: intestine environment [ENVO:2100002]; material: feces | place: Germany | collected 2013/2015 | reverse complement strand
CTGCACGCACACGCCGGGCCTCCCTCACAGCCGGGGCGTATGCCCCTATCACGACAGCTTTGCCAACTGGGTCAATACCTGATGCACCCCATCCCATAAAGCCTCCTGCCGCCGGGATATATCCTCCAGGTCGGCGTCGTAAATGCGCCCGGTTTCATGCACGCGGCGGGTCAGCTGGTTCAGATTGTTGCTGGAGTAGCGCATCAGGGAGACCAGCTCTTTCAGCTCCGGCAGTTCCAGCCGCACCACATAGCCGTCCAGGGCCATCTTGCGCAGGTATGCCTCCCGGTTCTTTGTCCCCATCTGCGCCATCTTCTGCTCGATCAGTGCCAGTTCCTCCGGCGAGACCCGGAAGTTCAGCTGCACCTCCCGTTTGCGCTTGGGGGCAGTCATCGCTCCGGCTCCTTCTTCTTGCGGGCAGACGGTTTCTTTTCGACCTTTTCAGCGGAACGCGGCTCCAGTTTCAGCTGGCGGCGGACCGAAGGGCGGCGCTGGCGCAGCCCTTTGGAACGGTCCTCGCTGGCCAGGATGGTGACATAGGTGCCGGGGCGGTCCACCAGCCCGGTGATTGCCAGGCTGCGGAACGGCAGCAGCGCCATCAGCTGGTCGTGGGCCTGGGTGCCTGCGCGGGCTAAGAAATCCGGCGAAACGCGGGCCATGTAGTGGGTGCCGTGGGGGCTGTTGGGGCACGCAGCTCCTGCAAGAGCCGGGCGGCCTCGGCGTGAATCTCCTCCGGCGTCAGCGGCTGGAGCCGCAGATAGTCCTGCCGCGCCTGGGTCAGAAACAGATCGACCAGGCCGGGGTGGCTGTCCACCACAAAGTCCAGGTTGCGTTCGCCGCCAAAGCCGTCCGGGTTGGGCGGGATGTCCACCGTTTTGGCCCACGCCCTGTTGGCCGGGCTGAACCGTCCATCCCATTCCTTCTGCTGCACGGTGTTCGCCAGCACATAGAGGGTGCGGGTGTAGCCGAACCGCTCGATCACCTGGGGCACCGCGTCCTTGTCCAGCCGGTTGTCCCGGTAATGTTCCGAAATGGACGCCTCAATGGCCTCCTTGCAGGCGATGTTGGCGCGGCGGGATGCCCGGTACAAATCCAGGTCGCCCTGTTCGCGGGCATAGGCGGCGTCGTGCCGGTAGAGCGGCAGTTCCCGCTGGGCGTCCAGCGCCGCCTCGGCCCGCTGTTCGATGCCGTTCCGCACCACATCCATGTAGGAAGTTTCCCGGTCGGCAAACTCCTTGTAGACATCCGCCAGCGGAGACGGCGACGCCAGCAGCGCGGCGGCCCGGCTTTGGGGCAGGTCCAGCTCCTCCATCGCCATCAGGATGTCCTCCCGGACCGTGTACTCATAGGTATGCTTTAGGATTTCTTCCGGGGGCTGGCTTTTCAGCCAGTCCCGGAACTTGTCCTGTTCGGCGGCCATCTTCTCATAGAGGGCCGTGTTTTTGTCTGTATTCATGTTATCGCACCTCCTGTTCGTGGTGTTTGGGTTTCTTTTCGGGATTGCGCGGTACCGGGCGTTTCAGCCCCTCCAGCACCGAGGGGCGGCTGCTCTTGGCAAGCACCGCCTCCGGCGCAGGGCGGCCCCGGCCGTCCATGTTCAGCAGTACGTCCAGTTCGGCCAGCCGGGCGGATTTGTCCCGCAGTTCCTGCTCCTGGGGGAAGGGCTTGCCCACCTCCGCCTTGGCGGCGGCCTGCTGCTGGTAGAGATTGTCCAGCTGGTTCTTCACCGCCTCCAGCCGCTGGGGCATCTGACTGAGCGCATTGTCGATACGGGTGAGGTTTCCACGGGGGTCTGTGCCCAGCATCGCCCGGTGGGTCATCTGGCCTTTCAGCAAGAGCATATACTCCTGCCGGAAAGCGTCAAACGACACCGACATGGCAAAGCCCCGGTAACTGCCCACCGGCACCGGGTCGGTCCCTTTGACCTCCTTGCAGGCGTCCAGCAGCGCCGCACCGGCGTTCTCCTTGTCGGTGAGGGTGTCGCCACGGACTTCCATCCCGGCAAAGCCGTCCTCCGGGTGCGGGTGTTCCGCCAGCGTTTTCATATCCGCTTCCAGCCCGGCGATAAAGTCCTTGTTTTTCTCGATCTCCTCCGGGAAGGTTTTGAGCAGTTGGTCCTCCAGGCGGTACTGCTTGCTCTGGTGGTCGGCCTTCATCAGCTTTAACCGCGCCACGTCCACATCCAGGTCCATACGTTCCTTGATGCGCGGGTCCCCGGCGCACAGCGCCTTGATCTCGGCAAAGGAAAGCGCCGTTTCGTCCACGTCATCGCAGGAGCGCACCGGCGATTTGGAGGTCATAATCTGGCTGATGAATTTCTGCTTGTTCTCCACCGTCTGCCAGAGGTAGGCGTCGAAAGTGCCCTCGGTGACGTAGCGGTACACATGGACAGTCTCGTTCTGGTTGCCCTGGCGCTCAATGCGGCCCTTTCGCTGGGCCAGGTCGCCGGGCCGCCACGGGCAGTCCAGGTCATGCAGTGCCACCAGGCGGTCCTGCACGTTGGTGCCCGCGCCCATTTTGGCCGTGCTGCCCAGCAGGACGCGCACCTGGCCGGTGCGGACCTTGGAGAACAGCTCCTTTTTGCGCACTTCGGTGTTGGCCTCATGGATAAAGGCAATCTGCTCGGCGGGCACGCCCTGGGCGATGAGTTTTTGCCGGATGTCCTCATAGACCGTAAAGGCCGGTTCCGGCTCGTCCAGCGGCACCGCGTCCTCCAAAGCGTGGAGGGTCGGGTTGTCCAGCGCCTTCGCCACCTTTTTGGTGGGCCGGGCCTGGGGCGTGGAAATGTCGCAGAACACCAGCTGGGTCAGCTTGTCAGCCTCGCCGTCCCGCCAAATCTGCATGATATTGTCTACGCACTGGTTGACCTTGGTGCCCGGCTCATCCGGCAGCAGCTGGTTGATGATCCGCTGGTCCAGCCCCAGCTTGCGCCCGTCGCTGGTGATCTTGAGCATATTGTCCTGGGACGGGTCCACCGTGCCGCTGTGTACCAGGGAAGCGCGCTCCGAGAGCGCCTTCACCATTTCCTGCTGCTGTTCGGTGGGCTGGGCCACGACGTTGTGGTACTCCACCTGGGGCGTGGGCAGGTGCAGCTGGTCGGCGGTTTTGATGTCCGCGACCTCCTTAAAGAGGTTCATCAGCTCCGGCAGGTTGAAAAACTTGGAGAAGCGGGTCCGTGCCCGGTAGCCGGTGCCCTCCGGGGCCAGCTCCAGCGCCGTCACGGTCTCGCCAAATCGGGACGCCCAGCAGTCAAAATGGGCCATGCCCAGCTCTTGCAGCCGGTCATATTGGAGATACCGCTGCATGGTGTAAAGCTCCGTCATGGAGTTGCTGACAGGCGTGCCGGTGGCAAAAATAACGCCCCGGCTGCCGGTGATCTCGTCCATGTAGCGGCACTTGGCGAACATATCCGAAGATTTCTGTGCGTCCGTCGTGGAGAGGCCAGCCACATTGCGCATTTTTGTGTAGAGAAAGAGGTTCTTGTAGTTGTGGGCCTCGTCCACAAACAGCCGATCCACGCCCAGCTGTTCAAACGTCACCACATCGTCCTTGCGGCCTTCCGCTTGCAGCTTTTCCAGCCGGGCCTCCAGAGACTTTTTCGTGCGCTCCAACTGCTTGACTGTGAAGCGTTCCCCGCCGCTGGACTCCACCTCGGAGATGCCCTCGGTGATTTCCCAAATCTGCTCATGCAGCAGCCGCTCCTGGCGTTCCTTGCTGATGGGGATTTTCTCGAACTGGGAGTGGCCCATGATGATGGCATCATAGTCGCCGGTGGCGATGCGGGCACAAAACTTCTTGCGGTTGTGTTTCTCAAAGTCCTTTTTGGTTGTCACCAGGATATTGGCGGACGGGTACAGACGCAGGAACTCCGAAGCCCACTGTTCGGTCAGGTGGTTTGGCACCACAAAGAGGGATTTCTGGCACAGCCCCAGGCGCTTGGCCTCCATTGCGGCCCCCACCATTTCAAAGGTCTTGCCCGCGCCCACCTCGTGGGCCAGCAGCGTGTTTCCGCCGTACAGCACATGGGCGATGGCATTTTTCTGATGCTCCCGCAGGGTGATGGACGGGTTCATGCCGCCGAAAACAATGTGGCTGCCGTCATACTCGCGGGGGCGGGTGGCGTTCATTTCCTCGTTGTACTGGCGCACCAGCGCCTGCCGCCGCTCCGGGTCCCGCCAAATCCAGTCCTTGAACGCCTCCCGGATGGCCTGCTGCTTCTGGGCGGCCAGGGTGGTCTCCTTGGCGTTCAGCACCCGGCGCTCCTTGCCGTCCGCATCTTCAACAGTATCGTAGATACGCACATCCCGCAGGTTGAGGGAATCTTCGAGGATTTTATAGGCGTTGGCGCGGCCGGTCCCGTAGGTAGTATAGGCCGCCACATCTCTCTGTCCCACAGCGTTTTTGCCGGAGATCTGCCACTCGGCGGTAAATGCAGAGTAGTGGACTTCAATGCTGCGCTGAAGGTAAAAGGGCGTGTCAAAGGTTTCGTACATGAATTGCTGGATGTACTCCTTGTCGATCCACGTTGCCCCCAGCCGCACCTCGATCTCGGAAGCGTCCAGATCTTTGGGCTGGGCGGCGGTCAGAGCCTCCACGTTGACCGCAAAGGCCGGGTCCTGTTCCGCCGCCCGCTGGGCCTGGCGCAGCTTCCGGCGCACGTTGCCGGAGAGGTATTCATCGGCGGTCACATAATGGGGCGTCCCGTCCGGTTCGGTCTGGCCCGGCACACGGAAGATGACACCCCGCAGCTCGTCAGCCAGTTCCTCGCCGGTTTTGCCGGTGAGCTGTTCCATATAGGCCATGTCCACGCAGGCTTTCTCCGAAATGGAGACCGCCAGGGCCTCGGAGGCGGTGTCTACGGCGGTGACGGCCTCATGGGGCTTGATCGTGCGCTTGGTGAACATATCTGCTTTGTGCTTCAGTTGGCCGTCCTCGTCCAGCACCTCCAGGGCACAGAGCAGATAGTAGCTGGAATCATCGGCAAAGGCCAGCCGGTTCGCCCGGTCATTGATAAGTCCGTACTTGGCAGAAAAATCGTCATAGCGGCGGTTCAGTTCGGCCATCTGCGCCCGGATGTCGGCATCCGGCGCGGCGGCGTCCATCTCCAGGTCGATGAGTTGCTGCACACAGTCCCGCAGCCCCACCAGCCCTTTGACACGGGCTTCGGCGGTGGCGTTCAGGTCAGGGCGCACCATGCGGCTGTTTTCCCGAAAGTACACCGCCCCGTCCACCACCGTATAGGAGTAGTTCTTTACGTTGGGGTCAGCCGGGAGGGATTCGTCGATGTCCTCGCCCTCGCCCAGCTCCGGCAGCGCGGCCTCCTGATAGGTGCCGCGAATATACTTCACGGCATCGTGCAGCTGGTCGGCCAGGTCCAGCCCCTCGATGGGAACCACGGTGTAGTCCTGTTTGCCGTATTGGGTGCTTTCGGCGGTAGGGCGGCCCAGCACCATCTCCGGGTGATCCAGAAAATATTGGTTGACCGTGAAGCCTTCCTCGGTCCGGCCGGTTTGGGTCCAGTCCGGGGCGATGTCCAGCGGACGGTCCCGCTTTTGCAGAAACAGGATGTCGGATACCACATCGGTCCCGGCGTTGGCGCGGAAAGCGTTGTTGGGCAGACGGATCGCCCCCAGCAGCTCGGCCCGCTGGGCCAGATACCGGCGTACGGTGGAATCCTTTGCGTCCATTGTGTAGCGGCTGGTGACAAAAGCCACCACGCCGCCCGGCCGCACCTGGTCCAGCGCCTTGGCAAAGAAGTAGTTGTGGATGTTGAAGCCCAGCTTGTTGTAGGCTTTGTCGTTCACCTGATACTGGCCGAAAGGGACGTTACCGATGGCAAGGTCATAGAAGTCCCGCCGGTCGGTGGTCTCGAAGCCCGCCACGGTGATGTCGGCTTTGGGGTAAAGCTGCCTGGCGATGCGCCCGGAAATGCTGTCCAGCTCCACGCCGTACAGACGGCTCCCGGCCATACTCTCCGGCAGCATCCCGAAGAAGTTGCCCACGCCGCAGGACGGCTCCAGAATATTGCCGTTGCGAAAACCCAACCGTTCCACGGCTTCATAGATAGCGCGGATCACCATAGGGCTGGTGTAGTGGGCGTTGAGAGTAGAGGTCCTGGCAGCGGCGTATTCCTCCGGGGTCAGCAGTTCCTTCAGCTCGGCATACTCCTTGGCCCAGGCAGTTTTGGATGGGTCGAAAGCCTCCGGCACGCCGCCCCAGCCCACATAGCGGGACAGCACTTCCTGCTGTGCCGGCGTGGCCTGCCCGGTGGTTTCCTCCAGGTATTTCAGCAGCTTGATCGCCGCTACATTGGCCTGGTACTTGGCCTTGGGACCGCCCTCGCCCAGATGGTCGTCGGTGATGCGGAAGTTTTCGGCGTTGCGGCGCAGGTTGTCCCGGTACTCCTGATATGCCGCCTGCTCGGCTGCCCTCTGGTTGGGGAAGGTCTGCCACTCGCCGTTCACCGGGATGGCAACCGGGTGGTCCGGCTTTTCCTCCGGCTCCGCATCCGGCGTCGGTTCAGGCGGTGTGTGTTCCGGCTCGTCTATGTGTAGCCGTTCCACCACCACATCATAGGGAAGTCCGTTTTTGTCGCCGGGGTAGACGGCCACCGTCTCGGAGTGGAACGCCGGTGCTTCGGCGGCTTCTTCAATGGGCTTGGCGGTTTCGGCAGGTTCTTCCACGTCGGCAGGGGCTTCCTGCTCCTGCACAAAGCCGTCCAGCTGGCGGGCATATAGCCCGCGCAGCAGCGGCGCGACCTCATCCCAGCGGAAGAACAACATGGCCAGTCGTTTTTCGTCCGCGTCCAGCACTTCCAGCTCGATGCCTTCGGGTATGGTGCGGTAGTCGGCGGTGTCGCCGGTCTCCAGCTCCATCGTCTCGATGATGTCAGGATAGGCCCGGCTCAGCCACAGGGCGACCTCCCGGTTGCTCTTGCCGGTGCGCAGCAGTTCGGAAAGCTCCGCCTTGTCCGGCGCGCCGATGAGGCCGTGGACCAGTACGTCCCGCAGGTCCTGGTCCGCCGTGTCGGGGTTGACGGGCAGGAACTCGGTGTAGAAGTCGTTGCGATTGTCTGCCCGCAGAAGCTGCTCGAACCGCTCCCTGCTCTCGGCCCGGTAGATGGGATAGCTCATGCCGGTGGGCAGCAGCTGCACCGTATCCTCCCGCAGCTCGGTGATCTGGTGAGCGCGGTCATCCAGGTAGACGGTATCGCCCACATTGTAAACCGGGGCGGACGGGTCGTAAGCGGTGCGCTCCGGGATGGCGCCCCGGATGGCGGCATATTCCTCGTCCGACACCGTGATGTCGATCTCATGGGTGGGTTCGCCGCTGCCGATGGTGAGGGTGTCGCCCTCGCGGGTGATGGGCTGGCCGGATAAGTCCGGCAAAGGCGGTTTTGCCGCTGCCTCGGCCTGTTCCTCGGCCGCGACGGCCTCCACATCCCGCATGACCTGCTGGATGAATGGATCACGGCTCAGCTTTTCCGGGTCCACCACCTGGCCGTTCACGATGCCGCGCTCGGCCAGCGCCTCCCGGATGGCGATGGGGTCGATGTTGTCAAATCGGTCCTGCTCCGCCTCGGTGTAGAACCGATCTTCCTTGATGAGTTGGGCGATCCGGCGCTGCACCTTGGGCCAGGGTACGTCGCCTGCCGCGCCATCCACCGTCACAGGCAGGGCCGGGAGGTCATCGCCATATTCCTGCCGCAGCCAGGCGGCGGTATCCTTTTCACGGGCGTGGTCCCTCATGTGGCGGACAACTGCGTGCTTGCTCTCGATATTGCCGTTCCATTCCTGGATGACGGCGTCGATCTCCGCCTGGGTCAGCGCCCGGCGCACAGGTTCCGCCTGCGCAGCGGGCTTGGACATAGAAAAAGCAGAGGGCGTTTTCACACTCTCTGCTTCGTCGATCTGTGGAATCTGTTCCGCTTCGGAGAGGAACAGGTTTAGGGTCAGCTGTTGATAAGTTCCGCCATCAGAATTTCCTCGGCCTGGGCTTTGCAGGTGTTCATCAGGCCCACCCACTGCATCGGGTCGGCGGCTTTCAGCGCCTCCGTCGCGCCCGCCGCCTCGGCCAGTTGGGGCATCATCTGCTCCAACCGCTGGTTCGCCGTCTCGTCGATTTCCAGAAGGTGCGGGTACAGCTTCTCGGTCATCAGCAGCTGGTTGTACAGGATGGGCCGGTGCTGCTTCAGGTACGCTTTGCGCATCCGGCCGTACTTGCCCAGGGGCTTCTCCGGCTGCTCGCTCAGGTGCAGGTCGGGAATCAGGTAATCCCCGTTCTGAATGTAAGTCAGGTTGTTCTCCATGTGTGGCACTCCTTTCCGCGCTTTTGGCGCGCTCATAGTTCTGGACGGTGACGCCGATCTGCCGCAGCACCTGCTGGTTTGCCTGGCTGACCGCCGTGCCCAGCGCCCCGATTACAGCGGGGGTGTTGAAGTCGAAGATCGGCATGAAGTCCTCATGGCTGAAATACTGCTCCGGCTCCAGCCCGCAGCGGGACATCAGGGCGTAGGTGATGCTGACCGTGGCGGCTGATTTGAACTGGACTTCGATGTTGTACTCATCGTACTCCTCCAAAAAGGAACCGTCAACGATATAGAGAATGTCTTGCCGGTGGTCCGTCCAGTATTCTTCCGCCAGACCGGCAGCCACATCGGCCAGCTGCTGGGCCAGGTCGCCGCCGCTCACATCGTAGTTGCGTTCCAACATCGCCATGACCGGCGCGGTGTGTTCCTCGTTCAGCGTCCACAGCCAGGGGGTGCGGGAGTGTTCACGGGTGCCGGTATCGGAAATATCAAACACATACCGCAGCCTGGGCCGGTCGCCGGAATCGTCCACCAGGGCGATGCCCTTGGAGCCGCGCCGGACGTAGCGGCCCATGCGGTTGTTCCACAGGTCGTATTCGGCGCAGGCAGTGGCGTCCGGGCGCTGGGCGTAAATCATCATCTGCTCATGGAACGGGTACTTGTAGAGCCGGGCGGCGGTGGTGAGAAAGCCCGCCCACTCCTGCCAGTTGCCGGTGAGCTGCCGCGCTACCTGGTCGGCCATCTGCGCATATTGTTCTGCTTTGGTTGGCATGGGGTTCTGTCCTCCTTCCTGGTCTTATATAAAAGCAGGGCGGCACGGCGGCCACCCTGCGGGTCAAAGTAAGATGTTATTCGTCAAAATCCGGGTACAGCTCCAGCTCATCAAACTCGGCGTCAGTCATGGCGCGCAGCTTGGCGAGGGTACTGTCAGTCAGAGCCAGCAGCTCGGTCTCGTCCGGCGAAAGTTCGCCGCGCATCTCGGTCAGGGCCTCGATGGCCCCCTGGCGGGTGCCGGGGTTGTAGATACACAGCAGGTTGGTTTCCTCAAAAGTCAAAGCGTTCATATCAAAGCTCCCTTTCCGCGCTCTTTTTGGGCGCTGATTTTTTGTGTTCGGGTTTGGGCTGGCTTTTCAGCTGCTCCACAACGGACTTCTTCTTATCCCGGTCCTCCCGGTGAGCGGCGGCAGCCAGGTCCATCAGCGAAATAGGCTGGCCGCTGCGGGCCTGCTGTTCCAGCTGGGCCACCGTCGGTTCCTTGGAACCGTTGTTGAGAATCCCGTCGATCATGCCGTAATCATCTTCCACGGCCATCTCCGCATTTTTCAGCGGATTGTCCGGCAGGAAACCTGGCACCTCGGCAAAGCCGAAGCTGTCGCAGTAGTGACAGGATACCTTGCCGTCCCGCTTGATGGCAACAATGTCGCTGACACTCATAGACGGGTGGCGGTAGTCGGCGGGGTGTTCGTTATTGAAGCGGTATTCGAGATTGTCCAGCACGCTGCCTTTCAGGTCGCCGGGGGCCAGCGGCGCGGTGTAGACCAGATCATAATTGTCCCGCTGCACCGTGCGTCCGATGGACTTGATCCATTCCAGCCCCTCATAGCGGATGTCCCGCAGCTCATCGGTGTGCTTCACCTGGTAGATGGCAAAGCAGTCGCCCTTGTGGCCGAGGAACGCCTGCTCCCGTTCCTGCTGGTGGTCCATGCGCTCCTTGACCTTGGCCTCAAAAGCCGGGCTTTCCTCCCATTCCTCGCGGGTGACGGCGAAAATGCCGTTGTGGGCATCCAGGTCGTCAGTGTCAAAGGCCATCGCCGGGTTCTCGCCCTGCTGAACCATGTAAACGGTCAGGTCCTGCGCCATCAGCTCATAGGCCCGCTCTTTGGAGAGGGGCAAAAGGTCCCCATCCAGGTAGCCGCATTTCTCCAGATCGTCCTGGGTCAGCGAGGGGTCCGGCATGGGGTATTCGTCCAGGTAGTGTTCCGGGGCGTCCGGCAGCATGGTGGTTTCCGGGGCGGCGGCCTGGGCTTCTGCCTGCATCTGTTGGACAGCCGCCTCCTGCAAAGTTTCGATCATGGACAGAGGCGCATACTGAATGGGCTGGCCGCCCATGTCGTGCATCTCGCAGATTTTCAGCGCGGCGGTGGACAGAGGAAGCTCCGGGGCGTCCAGCTGGCCGCCGTCCAACTGCTTCCTGGTGGCGGCATCGTAGAGTGTGTAGTCCCAGCCGGTGTTGCAGGACTGAACATGAAGATAGGTGGTATCGTCCAGCACCAGCAGGGCCTCGCGGTACTCGGCGCTGGGTTCAGGCATGGTGGGTGTTTCCTCTGTGGCTTGCTGGGGTGCAGCCTGTTCCGGCTGGGCGGTCAGGTCAATGCCGCGCTCCTTGCAGATAACCTTATAATGCCGGTCAATGTCCGCGATCAGTTCCCCGGCTGCCTTGTTGATGGTCTCTAAACTGGCCCGCAACTCCGGCAGCTCCTTACCCTGGCTCCAGTTGGCGATATAGCCGAAGCTGTTCTCGCCGGTCTGGATACCGTAATACTGGCAAACCGCGTAGGAAATGCTCTCGGCCTCCACCTCCTCGGTGTTGCGGTCTTTCTTCTTGGGCGGCTCCTTGTCACCGGCCCTGGCCGCTTCCTCCTGTGCCTTGGCGTAGTTGTGCAGCTTGCTGTGGGCGATCTCATGGACGGCGGCGGAAACGGTCTGTACCTCGCTCATGCCTGCTCGGATGGCGATGCGCTGCTGGTCCGGCGAGAAATACCCGTCCATGTTGGCGGCCATCGGCTCCACAGAAAGCGGCACCGGCGCGGACCGGCGCAGGGCTTCCATGAAAGCCTCGTAGTTCTGGACGTTCCCGGACAGGGAGGACGCCAGCTCCGGCAGCGGTTTCCCGTCTGTCTGGCTTACATCGAACACCTTCACCGGACGGAACATGGGAATCTCAACTTCCCGTTCCTCCATGACCGCCTTGCCCTCTGCGTCCAGGATGGGGGCCTTGGTGTCCGGGTCCAGCTTCTGTTCCTCGATCTTTTTCTTGAACGGCGTGGGCGCGATGATGGTAATACCATGCTCACCCTTTTTTACATGGCGCTCAAACTGATTTTTCCACTTGTTGTACCCGGCCACCAGCGTGGCGTCCGGCTTCTGCATATAAATGAGCATGGTGTTGTTGACGGAGTAGCGGTGGAAACGGGACATCACGGACAGGTAGCGCATATACTTTTCGCTCTCGAACAGCTCCTTGATACCCTGTTCAATGCCCGCCGTGATTTGCTGCAACCGTTCCCGGTTGGTAGGTTTGTCAGCCATGATGTTCACTCTCCTCCCTATGGCCGAAATTTCAGCGGTGTGTTCTGCGATCCACTGGTCCTGTTCCTCGGTGCTGCTGTCGAGGAAGGTGTCCAGCAGATAGCCCATGTAATCTTTTTTCTGGATGGCCTCCAAAAAGCGCGGGTGTGGGTCCTCGTCCGGCGTCTTGGGGGAATAGTCGGCCTCCCATTTTCGGAGCAAGTGGTAGTAGTCCGTCAGGACACGCCAGCCGTGTTCCCGTTTTTCTTTCCGCGCCTGCGCCTCGGATTTTTGCCGGACATAACTTCGCCGGGGCGGGGCCTTGCTGTCATAGGAAAGGCCAAAATCCTGGGCCAGCTTTTCGGCGGCCTCCTTGGGGGACAGGTCATAGAGCCGGGCGGTGAAGTCGATCACATCGCCGTCTGCTCCGCAGCCAAAACAGTGGAAACGGGCGTCCACCTTCATGCTGGGGTGGCGGTCATCGTGGAAGGGGCAGCAGGCCATGCCGCCGCGCCCCACCGCGATGCCGTAAAGCTCCGCCGCCTCTCTGGCGGTGACGGACTGTTTTACGACTTCAAAGACGCTCTCGCCCATGCTCACTTGCCGCCCGCTTTGGGGACGGGCGGTTTGTACCCAGCAGCCTTGGCCCGTTCGCTGGCGGCCTTGCGGCGCTCGGCGCTGTACGGCTCCCGCACCGACACGCAGCGTTTGGGCACCGTAAAGGTCTGACGGTCCTTTTTCACGATCTGGTCCGGGTATTTTTCCGCCAGCCGCCGCAGCTTTTCCAGCAGGCGCGGGTCGTGGGAATAGACCTCGGCGGTGGCCTCGGCCTGGTTGTAGAGGATAATCGTTTCCTGTTCATACAAACTCAGTTTCATTTGCCGCCGCCTTTCTGCCGGTCAAAGTCCAGCTTGAAGTTGACGTACTGGCCGGTATCTTCCAGCACCACGGTGGCGTCGTAGGTCTTGCCGCTTTTCTCAGAGTACAGCCCCGTCACATGGGCGCGGCCATCTTTGAGCAGCGCCGCCACAATGGCCTTGGTGGGTTGTTTGCGCTTCGCTGCCCACCAGTTGTTGTTCTTCCAGATCGCAAATTTGCAAGATTTGTCCTGACAGAAGAAGCCTTTTTGCATTTCTGCAATTTCACCGCCGCAGCGGGGGCATTTGCCCACCACCTCGCGGGGCGGGGTGAACAGGTACTCGCTGCCCTTGATGACCTGATAGGTTCCCACCAGCTCCTTCAGCATGGCGGTGATCTCGGCCATGAAGTCCTCCGGGGCCAGCTCGCCGCGCTCGATCTCGCCCAGCCGGTACTCCCATTCGGCAGTCAGTAGCGGGGATTGCAGCTGCTCCGGCAGGACGGTAATCAGGGAAATGGCGTCGTGGGACGGCAAAAGCTGCACGGTTTTCTTACTCTTTTTCCGTTCCAGAAAGCCGGTGGACACCAGCTTCTCCAAAATCCCGGCACGGGTGGCGGGGGTGCCCAGCCCTTTACGTTCGGCATCCTCCGGCATATCTTTGGCACCAGCGGTCTCCATCGCGGCAAGAAGCGTATCTTCTGAAAAATGTTTGGGCGGGGTGGTCTTGCCCTCCTTGACGGCGGCCCCCGTGACCGGCAGCTCCTGGCCCTCGGTCAGTTCTGGCAGGGCCTTGTCCTCGGCCTCTTTGTCCGTCTCCACATTTTTCATGCTGGCCCGGTAGGCGGTGTCCAGCGCCCGCCAGCCGGATTGCTTCACCGTGCGGCCCTTGGTGGTAAACTCCGCACCGGCGCACTCCACCGTGACAGAAGTTTCATCGTAGATATAGGACGGGGCCACCGCACACAGCAGCCGCAGCGCCACCAGCTCCAGAATGGCCCGTTCCCCCACTGGCAAAGCAGACAGATCCGCCTCCCGGATGTTCCGGGTCGGGATCACCGCATGGTGGTCGGTCACTTTCTTGTCGTTGATGACCGTTGCTACATCGCAGGAGATGGCGATGCCTTTGCGGAACGGCATGGCGTTGGCGACCAGATTCACCAGCACCGGCAGGCCCTCGGCCATATCGGAGGTCAGGTAACGGCTGTCCGTCCGGGGATAGGTGCAGAGCTTCTTTTCATAGAGGTTTTGCAGATAGTCCAACGTCTGCTGCGCCGTGAACCCCAGCAGGCGGTTGGCGTCCCGCTGGAGGGTGGTGAGGTCATAGAGGGCGGGCGGCTTCTCGGTTTTGGCCTTGCACTCTATCTGCTTGACCGTCACCGTGCCGCCCTGGCAGGCAGTTTTCAGCTGTTCGGCATCGGCTTTTTTGTCCATGCGGGCGCTGGCAGCGGTAAAACTGGGCAGGTCCAGAGCCACAGAATAGAATGGCACCGGCTTGAAAGCGTCGATCTCGGCCTCCCGCTGAACGATAATGGCCAGCGTCGGGGACATGACGCGCCCAATGTTGAGGGTGCGGTGGTACAGCACCGAGAACAGCCGGGTGGCGTTGATGCCCACCAGCCAGTCGGCCTTGGCCCGGCAGAGGGCCGCCTGGTGCAGCCCGTCATAGTCCGCGCCGGGGCGCAGGTGTGCAAAGCCATCCCGGATGGCGGAATCCTCCATGCTGGAAATCCACAGCCGTTTCATGGGTTGGGTACAGCCCGCCAGGCAGTAGACCGTGCGGAAGATCAGCTCGCCCTCGCGCCCGGCGTCGCAGGCGTTGACTACCTCGGTCACGTCCTCCCGCCGCAGCAGGGTGCGCAGCACGTCAAACTGATCTCGTTTGTCCTTGGCGATGGTGAAGCGCCAGGACTCCGGCAGAATGGGCAGATCGTCATAGCGCCACTTGGCATAGTCGGGATTATAGGTGGCGGCATCCGCCAGCCCGGCCAGGTGCCCCAGGCACCAGGACACCAGCCAGCCGTTGCCTTCTAAGTAGCCGTCTTTTCGGGTGGCAGCGCCCAGCACGGCGGCCAGGGACTTTGCCACCGAGGGCTTCTCAGCGATCACAAGGCGCATCTTCCTCAACCTCCATTTCTTCGTTGGATTTTTTCAGTTTTCTGGAAACGCTGTTGCCATCGTCCAGAAGGCAGTCATAGCCGACGTTGTAGTCATAGCGATACAGCTTTCCCAGCAGGTCGTTGATGATGACCCGGCAGGCCAGCAGCACCCGCACCTTATCCACCTGCATGAGCTGGTAGCGGCGGTAATCGCTGAAATATTCCTCGCACTGGCGGGTCCGGGCGGCGGTTTCCTCCATCAGAATGTCGATCACGTCCTTGTCGCCGTCCTCTTTCGCGCCCTCCGCGTAGTTCAGCATCTCCATCACCATTGGGAAGCTCTGCTCATCCATCGGGGCCTCCTCTTTGAGATAGCCGATCAGGGCGCAGAACAGGAACCGGGCCGCCGTCTGCTCCGGCTCGGTCAGGGCGGAAAGCGTCTCCTGCCCGCTGGGTAGAAGTTTGTTGCAGACAAAATCGTGGACCTCGCCGCGGAATAGGTGGCGGATGGCGTCGATGGACAGCGCCGGTTTGGAGGCGTCTGTATCGTCCTCCACTTTGTAGAGTTCAAATTCTTCCTCGTCTGTCTTTTTGCGCACTTTGGCAAGCGCCGTGCAAATGATGTCGCCGCCAAAGTAAACGCCGAAGCAGATCAGGTCGAACACAATGAGAAACTGAATAAAGGGGTTCATTTTGCTTTTCTCCTTTCACGCAGCCACGCAGTCAGCTCTTTGTGGCAAAAACCCACGCAGGGCTGGCCGGGGCGGTAGTTTCCACAGCCATAACAGGGGTGGCCGGGAGATAAAGAGGGAGGGCGGGAAGCCGCCTTCCCGCCCTCCGGCCTGCGTGTCATCATGGGTTCAAAGGGGCTGTCGGTGAACCGGGTCATTTGGCCGGGTTCTCGCTTTCCTCGTCGCCGCCCCCGTCGGCGTCCTCCGGCTCAGTCTCCCAGGTCTCATCCTCCGGGAGTTCTTCTTCCTCGCCGTAGTCGTAATCATCCAGGTTGTCGCTGCCCTTGGTCTTGGGCTTCTGCTTGATGAATTTGAAGTAGACCAGCGCACCGATGCCGCCCAGCGCGGCCAGCACCACCAGCAGGAACGCCGGATTCAGCCCCGCCGGTTCGGTTTCCGGCTCGGCCTCCGCCTCCGGGTCAGGGGTGGGTTCCGGCTCCTGACCCGTACACCCCGCCATATTCACAGCACACACCGGGCAGGCTGTATTTACCGCACCGGCCACACATTTTTCGGTGCAGTTGCAGACGGCAGGGGCTTCCTGTGTAGTCTCTCCGTCCTCCATCAGCGCCATCAAGTCGGCCTCGTCCACCTGGTTTAAGAAGTGGACGGCGGTTTCCTTGTCCTCGTTGGCACGGTCGATGAGAATATAGAAGTAGTTGCCCGCCTTGGTGGTGACGGTGATGAGCTGCTTGTTGCCGCCGTAGTCATCCACCAGGGCGGCGTTGCCTTCCGGGGTCAGCGGCGGGGTATCCTCGGTTTCTTCCACCACCACATTGCTGTCGTTGGTGGCGTCCGCAGCCGGTGTGGCCGTGGGCGCAGGGTCAGCGCCTTGGGCAAAGGCAGTCACGGAAAAGCCGCCCATCAGCACCAGGCAGGTGCAAAGGGCGGCAAAGGTTCTGAAAATCTTCTTATTCTTCATGGGGCATATCCTCCTGTTCGGAATCAGCGGGAACCGCCATCTGACCGGGCACCATACCGCCCGATAGCAGGGCGTTCAGCTGGGCCGGGGTCATGCGCACAGCGCGCACCATCTGGACGATTTCCAGGTTCTCCGCCTCGGTTTTCTGCGCTTCCAGGGCCTTCAGCTTTTCCTGCTGTTCCGCGATTTTCTCGCGGGTCTTGGCGATCTCCTGGTCAATGCGCTCGATTTTGTTCTTAGCCATAATCACTCACTCCTTCTTGAAAAAACTCTGTTACCAGTTCATCAGGCCATAGCCCTTGATGCACTCATAGGTCAGGGAATAGCTCTTGACCTTGCAGGCGTCGCCGGAATTGCCCTCTACGGTGTAGACTTTGCTGCCATCGGTGCCCACCACAATACCCACATGGTCGGCGCTGCCGTCCAGGTCCCAATCGAAGAAGATTGCGTCGCCGGGGGCAATGTTGGCGTAATCCGGCCCGCCCCATTGTCCATGCGACTGGAACCAGGGAATGCCCTGGGACTGGCAGGCGGCAAAGCGCGGCTCGGAAAGGCCCATCTGGCCGTAGCACCAGGACACAAAGCAGGCGCACCATTCCACGCGGGAATTAAAGCCGTACCAGCTCCAATAGGGCTGGCCGCCCACGTTGCCTACCTGGCTTTTGGCGATGTCCACCACCGCCTGATTGCCAGGCCGGGTGCCGTTGACAAACTCCACACCGGCCAAACTCTCGGAATCGCTGGTGTCGGCGGACCCGCCGCCGAAGATCAGGGGCTTGTTGCCCAGCGTCTGCCGGTACACCTGGTACATTTCCAGCTGGTCAGGCGTCAGCAGCTCCGAAGCCACGGAGGAGATGGGCTTGCTGGTGAGGGTCACATTTAAGATGTAATAGTTATAGGGCACTTCCACATCATACTCGTTGCCCTCGCTGTCCGTCCGGGTCTCGGTGCGGTAGCGCACCTCCACTTCCTCGGTCAGCGTCAGCTGGTATTGGGCTGCGAAGATGCGTTCCAACTCCGCCTGGGCGCTTGCCCGCGTGTAGCCCTGCAAGACGGCGGACAGATAGGCCGCCAGCTCATGCGGGTCGTGGCCGATCATGTCCAGGTCATAGCGGTACTCGTCGTAGCCGGGGTGGCTGCTCTCGATGTTGTCGATCTCGGCTTGCAGTGCGGCCTCCTTGGCGGCATAGTCGGCCTCCACCGCCACCAGCTCCGGGTCATCGGAGGGGTAGGTGGTGCCGGAGATCGCCGAACCGATGCTCTGCGCCATCATGGAACAGGAGGACATGGTGTTGAGCAGCAGGCAGACCAGCAGGAAAATCGCCAGCACGATGCCAAAGCCCTTTTTGTGGCGCATCACATAGGCCCCGGCCTGCTGGGCTTTCTCCTTGACCGTCTTGGCCGCCTTGCCGGTCTTTTGGGCGGCACCGGCGGCGCTCCCGCCGGACTGTGCGGCCCGTTTGGCGGCGGCGTACTGTTTCTTGATTTGCTGTTTCTGCTGCCAGCGGGACAGTGGATTACTGGCTGCCGCAGGGTTTTCATAGACGGATTTCTGGAACAGCGCCTCGATGTTGGCCTTTTCCAGCTTCCGCTCGGCCTGGGCGGCCTTGCGGTAAGGTTTCAGTTTGTGGCTGCGGTAGCCCTCCCGGACCAGATGCACGCCGGTCTCTACGGCTTCCTCGGACTTGTGGGCGCTCTCCACGCCCACGTTATCGTCCTCGGTCTTGCGGATCTCCTGATGGAGCTTACCCGCCACCGCGTTGCCCGGCGCGTCCCGCACCGTATGGGACAGTTTGGAGGGCGGCCGGGGCTTATCCTCCAGCACCAGCTTGGTCGTGACCTTGCCGGTCTTGGGGTCCACCTCGGCCCGCTTGACCTGCTTTTTCGGAATTTTTGCCTGCGCCTTATCCGCTTTGGCGGCGGCCTTTTCCGCCTTGCGGATGGGCTTCTCCAGCGCCGGGTCCGCCCGTTCTTCCTCCGTAAAGCGCAGGCGCGGTTCCTTAATCAAACCATTCCCCCAGCATGAGGGAGGCCGCCATGCTGGAAAGCTCCGCATAGGCCGCCAGCCCCAGCGGACCCACAAAGCGGCACTCGGTCAGGCAGGCGTAGAGCTGGGCCACCACGTCGGCCAAAATCTGGACCTCGGTGCCCTCCAGCACGGCACCTCCGGCCTGCCCGCGCTGGACCTTGGCGGCGCACAGAATCTCCACCAGCCGCAGCAGGCCAATTTCGCCGGTTTCAGTCAGTTCAGCGGCCTGGTCCGCCGCCGTGCGGCACTCGGAAACGGCGTCCGCCATCGCCGTCAGCAGCGCGGTGCGCTGGGTTTCCAGCGCCCGGTCCAGAAACATCATGTGGTCGTTATGCAGAATTTCGGGTTTCATCGTCCATCAGCCTCCTTCATTTCCTGGGGTTTGGTCGTCATAATGCGATACAGTTCGGTATTCTTGGGGAAGTGGTCCACAAAGGGCAGGATGGTGGAGCCGTAGAACAGCAGCCCCTCGCCCTCGCCGGAGTGGGTCACATAGGACAGCTGGTGCGGGGAAATACCCAGCTGCCGGGCCAAAATCTGCCGGTCACCGCCCGCCTGGTTGAGCATATACACGAAGTCGGAGTTTTCAAAGATGTTCTCCACCTCGCGGGAAGAAAGCAGGTCCTTCACGTTCTGGGTGATGCCCGTGGGAATGCCGCCCCACTTTCGGAACCGCTTCCAAATCTCCACCGTGTAGGCGGCAGTCTGTTCCTCTTTCAAGAGCAGGTGCATCTCGTCGATGTAGTAGCGGGTAGACTTGCGGGCGGCCCGGTTGATGGTGACGCGGTTCCACACCTGGTCCTGAACCACCAGCATCCCGATCTTTTTCAGCTGCTTGCCCAGCTCCTTGATGTCGTAGCAGACAATGCGGTTGTTGATGTCCACGTTGCTGCGGTGGTTGAACACGTTGAGGGAGCCGGTGACGTAGATTTCCAGCGCCGTTGCGATGTACTGCGCCTCTTTCTCATCCTGCGCCCGCAGCAGGTCGTACAAATCCTCCAGAATGGGCATATTCTCCGGGCGCGGATCGTTGAGGTAGTCCTGATACACCAGCCGCACACAGCGGTCAATGATGGTTTTCTGCACCGGCTGCAATCCGTCCTTGCCGCCCACAATCAGTTCACACAGCGACAGGATAAAGTCGGATTTCAGCGACAGCGGGCTTTCATCGTCCGAATAGTCCAGGTTCAGGTCCATCGGGTTGATGTAGTTGGTGGAGGTGGGCGAAATCTTGATGACCTGCCCGTGCAGGCGCTCCACCAGCGGCGCGTACTCGGCCTCCGGGTCGCAGATGATGACATCATCCGAAGTCAGCAGGAAGCAGTTGGCGATCTCGCGCTTGGCCGAAAAGCTCTTGCCGGAACCGGGCGTACCCAGAATCAGGCCGTTGGGGTTTTTCAGCAGCTTGCGGTCCACCATGATGAGGTTATTGGACAGGGCGTTGATGCCGTAGTACAGCGCCTCTTTTCCGTTCTGAAAAAGCTCTTGGGTGGTGAACGGCACGAAGATGGCGGTAGAGCTGGTAGTCAGCCCCCGCTGAATTTCCACCTGGTTCAGCCCCAGCGGCAGAGAGGACATCAAGCCTTCCTCCTGCTGGAAGTCCAGCCGGGTCAGCTGGCAGTTGTACTTCTGTGCGATGGAACTGGCCTGGAAGATGTTGTTGCCCAGCTGGCGGGGATTGTCGGCGGTGTTCAGCACCAGGAACGTCACCAGGAACATCCGCTCGTTGCGGCTTTGCAGGTCCTGCAACAGCTTCTTGGCCTCGGCCCCATAGGTGGCAAGGTCGGACGGGATGATGTCCATGTCATACCCGGCGCGGACGGCCTTTTTCTGTTCCTCGATCTTGCTGCGGTCCAGGTCGGTGATTTTCCGCTTTACCGTCTTGATGGCCTTCACCTGATCCACCGACTGGATGTGCAGATTCACAATGAGGGAACTTTCCATATCGAGAAAGTCCGCCAGCATACGGTCATTCAGTTCCGGGGCCAGAATCTGCACGAAGCTGACGGCCCCGTACTTCTTTCCCATGCGGAACTGCTTGCCGGTGCGGAACTCAAAGCCGGACGGCGCAATAAAGTCTTTGGTGGAAAGACCGCTGGGAGCCAGCCAGTCCCACTCGAACTGGAAGGGCGCCTGCTCGTCCATGTGGAAGATGGCGTGGAGCTGGGCCAGCCGAGCTTTGCCGTCCAGGACCTCGGCGGCCACGCCCAGCCGCTTGAAGTTGTTCAGCACATCGGTCTCGATACGCTCCAGACGGGGCTTGGCGGAGCGGATGCTGTCGGCCTCGATGGAAAAGGTCAGGTACTTGGTCTTGATGAGGCCGTTGTTGCCCCGCGCCAGCTGGTTTTGCAGCATCTGCGTGTACTCCACCCGGATGGGGTCAAAGTCATCTCCCTGAGCCGGGATGGTGATGCTGTTGGCGAAGGTCTCCTGGGACGCTGCCAGGTTCAAAAAGGACAGCTGGAAACGGATGGAGCTGTCAAAATAGTTGAGGAAATCGCACCAGCCTTCAAAGATGGCGGTCTTGTCCTCGTTCTGGCTGAGCTGGTAGTTGATGTCCTGGAACTGGATGGTCTTGGTGTAGCGGCCATCCGCCAGCTTGCAGATGCCGTCCGGCCACATCCGCTCATAGGGGATGCTGTCCTGGGCGGACCGCTCCTTTTTGCCCGTGCGGTTGGCGCGGGCAATCGCTGCCTCGATTTGTTTGCGTTCGGCGCGGGTCAGCTTACGCCGGGGTTTGGTCTGCGGCTCTGCCGGTTCGGCCTGCCGCTTTGTCTTTGCCGCGAACAATGTCATACACCTCCTTGTCGAGATTTGCCTGCCGCTCCAACACGGCATAGAAGTTGTTGGTGCGGTAGGGGCGCTGCTTGGGCCGGATGACGGCCACCTTGAGGATGTTGCCGATGATCTTTTCCAGGGGCTGGCCGTGTTTTTCATACATCGCCAGCATGAAAAAGGGCAGCATGACGAGCATCATGCACATGGCCGCCACGCTGTTGCCAGCAGGCCCCCGGAGCAAAAAGAAAAGCGGCACGCCGATGAGCGCCCCGCAGCCGAAGCAGACAAGCTGCCTCTTGGTTAAGTTGAACGCGACCTTGGTTTTGACTTTCGTCAGGTCTTTGGGTACGGGTACATAAGCCATTGGTAAATTCCCTCCCTCCGGGTCAATGTGCGTTGAATACGGCTTTGGACAGGCTGCCGGTCTTGAACAGCGTAAAGCAAAGCAGCACGGTGTAGCCCACGCAGCTCCAGATTGCCATGATGATGTCCTCCTCGGTGGCGATGTTCTGCACCAGCACGGCGTAGATCGCCACGCAGACGATAATCAAAAACGCCTGGAAGCCCAGGGCCAGCAGGCTGCGCAGGTAGTTCTGGCCCATGCCGCCCCATTCCTTGCCCATCATGGTCGCCATCGGGATGGGGGCCACCGACGTGACAAGGTAAATTTCGATCATACGGCCATAAATGACGATGAAAATGCAGATATACAGCGCCCACATGGTAATGCCGATAAAAAGCGACTGGAACCACAGGCCGAACAGCGGCCCCAGGTCCATATCCATCAGCCGGGACTCCATATCGGTCATAACAGCGGAGATGTCGATGGAAGCGTCCGAGCCGATGATGCCGGACGCCTGGGCCACCACGCTTTGGGCCATATCGAACACGGCCATGACGAGGTTCCAGGTGTTGGTGACGAGCAAAATCGCGGCGGCGGACTTGAACACCCATTTGAAGATCATCCAGGTGTCCACATCATGCAGGTTGTTGCGGTCGGTAATCATCTGGATCAGCTCCAGCGTCATCACGATGGCCAGGATCACGCCAGCAATCGGCACCATGATGGAGTTGGAAAGGTTCTGGATCATACTGAAAATGCTGCCGTTCCACCCCTGCGGGGTCTGGCCCACCTGCGTGGCGATGTCCGCGACCTGCTGGTTCACACTGTCGAACATCCCCGTTAAGTTTCCCATGATGCCGCCCACCAGCATCTCTTTCAGCCAGTTGGTCAGGGCATCCAATAAGAAATCCATACGGTGTCAAACCTCCTTTCAGCCCCTCCCGCTGTGCGCGGGAGGGGACGAGGATTTCAGCGGGGTACGATCAGACGGTGAACAGGCCGGACAGCAGCGGTACGAGGACCATGCCAACGATGGCGACGCCCGCGCCGGCCATCAGCTGTTTCATGCCCTGCGACTTCGCGCCGGGGTTGTCGTTGCCGTAACCTTCCAGCAGGTTGATGACGCCCCATACACCGAGACCGGCACCGAGGGCGATAACGAGGGTCTGGAGAACGGTGATTGCCTGATTGAAAAATTCCATAAATAAAGTTGGCCGGAATCAGTTTGAAAAGTTTGATTTAGTCATGGTTCATAGGCATACAAAAGCCGGATGATCGCCGCCCGGTTTCCGGGGGCTTGATTCCGGCCTTCCTCCTTTTTCATTTTTTTGATAGAGATCGTCCGCTTTGTACGCCGATGGCCCCTTCGGGGCGGTTGTGGCGAGTAGATAGGACCCCTCCTTTCACAGCGGAACATCATTCGCCAGCTGCGGCGTCGATCTCATACACGTCGCAGACCTGGTTGGGTTTGAGCTTCAGCCGGGCCTTGAGGTAGCCTTCGATGTCAAAGGCGTTCTTCGGGTCGGCGTCAGCGGTGTACTTGTAGTTGGGGTGCTGGGTGATGTCGTACTTATCCGACAAAAACGGCCGCACCCCGCGCAGCTGGAGGATGCACTTGCCGCCGTCCATAACGGCCAGCTCATCCTGGCTCATCAGCGCCTTGCCCAATTTTTGATAGTTGAGCGAGTGGGAAGTCTCCCGCCCCCGGCTCTCGCCGGTGTTGTAGGTGTCGATGGTCTCCTTGCCCAGCACGGCCTCCAGCTCCTTGAGCGTGGTTGGCTCCTTGCCGCCTAGGAAAATGGAGGAATCCATATTTCCGATGATGGTGTCGGCGTTGTCCTTGTAGATGGCCTTGAGCTGGCTCTGTGCCTGCAAGACCAGGCAGGCGGAAATCTCCCGGCTTCGGATGGTGGCGACCAGCTTTTCCAGCTTGGGGATCTGGCCGATGTTGGCGCACTCGTCGATGAGGCAGCGCACATGGACCGGCAGCCGCCCGCCGTACACATCGTCGGCCTTTTCACAGAGCAGGTTGAATAGCTGGGTGTAACACATGGAGATTAAAAAATTAAAGGAATCGTCCGTGTCACTCATAATCAAAAACAGCGCCGTCCGCCGGTCGCCCAGCGTGTCCAGCTCCAGCTCGTCGTAGGACGTGACCTCCCGCAGCTCGGCAATGTCGAACACCGCCAGCCGGGCACCGCAGCTCACCAAAATCGACTTAGCGGTTTTGCCCGCGGCCAATTTATATTTGACATATTGCCGCACCGCGAAGTGGTTGGGTTCCCGCTCTTTCAGCTCATCGAACATCAGGTCCACGGCGTTTTTGAACTCCTCATCGTCCTCCCGGACCTCCATGCTGTTGATCATCTCGATGAGGGTGGAAAAGTTCTGTTCCTCCACCGGGGCTTCGTAGTGGATGTAGCCGATCAGCGCGCAGTACAAAAGCGTCTCTGCCTTGACCCAGAAATCATCCCCGGCCTTGCCCTCGCCCTTGGTGTTGGCGATCAGCGTTGTCACCAGCTTCAAGATGTCCTTTTCGCTATGGATATAGCTGAAGGGGTTATAGTGCATCGACTTCTTGAAGTTGATGGTGTTCAGCACCTTGATCTGGTATGGCTCATACACGATTTTGCCGTGTTTGTCCTTCACCGGCTTGCCGTCCTTGCCCAGCTTGGGCGCACCCCGCTGGAGCATTTTGCCGCACTCCACCAGGATGGTGCCCTTGGGATCGGTAACGACGTAGGAGCTGTGCATCTGCATCAAATTCGGCTTGAGCCAGAAGCGGGTCTTGCCGG
>OMAZ01000379.1_pt1 | contig 27000 bp, 12 predicted proteins | sample 1674131 | NCBI WGS metagenome assembly OMAZ01 (sample SAMEA103958147, study PRJEB25191) | human gut metagenome | biome: human-associated habitat [ENVO:00009003]; feature: intestine environment [ENVO:2100002]; material: feces | place: Germany | collected 2013/2015 | reverse complement strand
GAAAGGGGTAAAAGCGTATGATGAACAGAAAAGAATTTTATGAATATGTCAAAGACAATGTAAAGGAGTATTTGCCAGAGTCTTACAAGGACGCAGAAATTAAACTTCAAGAAGTAGAAAAAAACAATGGACTGAAGCTTACTGGCATTACAATTCCAAATGGGAATCAGAGAATCGTACCGACAGTCTATCTGGATTCCCTCTACCAGGAATATATCCATGGAAAAGATGTAGACTCTTGTGTTGGCGATGTGGCTGATATGCGTATTGAGGCACAGGGAAAAGCAGAATTTTTTGATATGGGAGTTCCGGATATTCTTGATTATGAAAAGATGAAGGACAAATTACAGGTGAGAATTTGCGACAAAGAATGGAATACCGATCGTTTGGCAGACAAAGTAGTCACAGAACACGGAGATTTTGCAGCTTATTATGCAGTAAATCTGGAGGAAAATGGAGAGGGAATCAGCAGTATTCCGGTAACTGTTTCTCTGATGAACGAATGGGGAGTATCTGTCGAACAGATTCAGGCAGATGCGATGATGGCAGATAAGAACAGAGGAGTGCAACTGGTGGATATGACACAGATTGTCGAATCCATGATTTTTGGAGGAACACCAAAGAATCTTTTGAATGAAAAATTGGATATGGAAACTGTGGAGAATCCAATGTTCTGCCTTACCAATGAATCTAAGATGAATGGAGCTTCCCTGTTACTGCAGGAAGATATTCGAAAACAGATTGGGGAATGCCTGGGAAGCGATTACTTTGTCATCCCATCTTCTGTTCATGAAGTGTTGATTCTCCCTGATAACGGAATCTTTCAAGTTCCAGAATTAAATGCGATGGTACAGGAAGTCAATGAGACACAGGTGGAAAGACAGGAACAGCTTTCTGATAAGGTTCAGTTCTGTGATAAAAAGACAGCAGTAATGGAAAATGCTGAGCGCAGGGAAGCACGTCTGGAGAAAGAAAAAGCAGCCGAAAAAGCGGAAGTAAAAGGTGGAATCCATGGAAGATTGGAGAAAGCTAAGGCAGAAATCAAGGCAAAAGAGGCAGACAAAGTGCCGAAGAATAAGTCAAAAGATCTTGCCACAGCATTATAAAGAGTAACAACGATGATTTTAAGGGGACTGTGCTAAGCAGTCCCTGATTTTATGAAAAGGAGTAGCGCATGGCAAATAAATTATATGCAATGGAACAGCTGACGGAAGAGGTGGCAAAAGATGTAGCTGCCAGTCCGCAGGAATGGATGCGGTTCCTAAACACGGCATCCAGACTGTACAAATACACTTTTCCAGAACAGCTTTTAATTTATGCACAGCGACCGGAAGCAACTGCCGTAGCATCCATGGAAATCTGGAATCAGAAGATGTACCGCTGGATCAAAAAGGGATCCAAAGGGATTGCCTTGATTGACAATACTTCCGGACCGAAAACGAAACTTCGGTATGTATTTGATGTGCAGGACACTTATAAAGTGCGGAATCTTGGAAAGGATCCTCAGTTATGGAATCTTCCGGTGGAAGGAGAACAGCTGGTGGCAGATTATCTGCAGGAGCAGTTATCACTGGAAGATACAGAAGGAGGACTTGCTGAAAGTCTGCATCAGGCAGCGAAGGAGAGTATGCAGGAATGGCTTCCAGATGCATTGGAAGAACTGAGACTGGATGTGACAGGGACATTTTTGGAAGAACTGGACGAACAGAATCAGGAAGTAGAATTCCGGGAACTGATGACCAATAGTGTCTGGTATGTATTACTAAACAGGTGTGGACTGGATGTACAGGAATATCTGGATGCAGAGGATTTTCGGCATATAACGGACTTCAATCAGCTGAAAATATTAGGACATCTGGGAAGTGCAGTCAACGAGATCAGCAGACCAGTCCTGATGCAGATTGGACGATATGTTCTGAATGATCTGGAAAATGACCTGAAAACGGTTGCAAAAGAAAAAGAAGTAGCTTATAATGAGTTTAACACGTTAATTCGTGAAAGTAATACAGATAACACAGAAGATAGAGAAGAAAAAAAGGAGGAAACAGACTATGAGAGAGATCAGTTACAGCCAGAACGGAGAGTATCAGATTCCAGATATCAGCCTGGAAGAGACGAGAGGAACGATCGGGAAGTACGGAATGATGAGGAAAGAGTATCTGAGAAACCACAAGGTAGCCAGGTTCAACATTCTGACACTGCAGAACCGTCTGGACAGTCATCTGATGGAGATCGACAGCCAGGCAAGGCAGAGAGTAGACAACCTGATGATCGAACTTCTGGAGAAAGATCCGGCACCGGACAAGATGGCAGACACAATGGCGTGGACCAGACACATGAACCAGATCAAAGCACAGGCAGAGGAACTGGTGATTCAGGAGATTATTTACAGTTAAGCCTGTTCCCAACAGAAGAGGAACAGTTAGGAGAAATAAGGAAAGCGGCAGCTGCATTAGAACAGCCAGCCGCTTTTCTTATTTCTGATGAAGTGGTAGACGATATTCTCCGAACAGGAAGCGGACAGAAAAATACACTGTTTCACATTACTGCAAGATTGATCGAAGGTTTGGATAATGAAGAAATGCAAAGCTTCCTGAAAGATGAATATGGTACTGGAGGAAAAGGATTTACCATAGATGGGCAGAAAATCAGTATCTGGTATGACAACGATGGTATCCGTATCCGACGAGGCGACTCAGCAAGAAGAAACTTTGACCGTATCGTTACGTGGGAAGAAGCTGCTGACAGGATCCGGGATATGTATGAGGCGGGAAATTACGTTGATAATCTTATCTCCAATAATGCTATTGAGCAGGAACAGAAAGAAATGACAGATCTTCTGGCACTACATTTCCGTGATACGAGCAGAAACAGAGAAGAGCAGTTGTCTTATCCTGACTGGCAGGACGTAGTGGGGGCGGCTTGGACAGATCCGGAGGAAGCAGCTGCGACAGCCTATCGTTTTGAATGGCTTCAGGAAGATATGGAAAAGAATCCAGAAGATTATCATCGCTGGGAAATACAGCACAATCCAGTGTATTTTCAGCGCTTTCGTGACCTCCAGAGAGATTTTTCCTGGGTTGATCAGCAATTCAAGGTAGAGCGGCCGGCGCTATCCTTTATTACACAGGATGAAATAGATGCAGTGTTAAGAAGGGGCGGCATTACTGCCGGAGGACGTAACCGGATTTATGAATATTTCATGGAGCACCATGATATGAAAGATGCAGCTGAATTCCTGAAAAATGAATATGGAACAGGTGGTTCTTCACCCGGAATACCAGGAGCAGATGCTTCAGACGCATCCCACGATGCAAAAGGATTAAAGCTTGAAAAAGGGAAGATTGGCAGCCCAGAGGTAGAAGTTTTATTAAAGTGGAATAAGGTTGCAGAACGTGTTCGCCAGTTAATCCGCACAGATGATTATTTGTCACCGGAAGAAATGGAAAAGTACGAAGAACGACAGGAAGCACAAAGACTGGCAGATTTGGAAGCGGCACAGCAGATGTTAGGAGAACAGCTAGAGCAGGATACTTTGACAGCGGAAGATATAACTGATTTGCGATTGGTTGATTCAGAATATATGTCTGGTAGCAGAACAACAATTCATAATTTTGATTGCAAAGTTAAAGGAGAAGCGAATCGACTTCAATACACATTAGAATATCATGATGATGGAGAAGGTTTCACGATTCATACGGAAAAAGATGATATTTGGAATCGAATGTCAACACAAGAATTGGAACGTCTGGATGTAAAACTTGGACAAGAAGTACTTTATTATCATTATCACAACAAAACTGTAAATGCGGATACCTTAGATGAATTACGGGAAATCAGGGAAGAAATTATGGAGGAAGAGTCTTCCTATTTTACTGCTATTTCTCAACGTGTGTGGACAGATTATGATAAAAAAGAAAAAGAATTATCGGGAGAAGCTGAGGTATCGGAAGAAAAAGAATCTTTGGAAGAGATTAACGGAATAGCAGAACCGATTCAAGCAATGAACTTCCATATCACAGATGATGAGCTTGGACAGGGTACATCAAAAGAAAAGTTCCGTGCCAATATCATGGCTATCCAGTTGTTAAAGAAATGCGAGGAAGAGAATCGAAATGCAACACCGAAAGAACAGGAAATCTTATCCAGGTACGTTGGCTGGGGAGGTCTTGCAGATGCATTTGATGAGACAAAAGCTGCATGGGAGACAGAATATCTGGAATTAAAGACAGTTCTTACACCAGAGGAATATGCTGCAGCCAGAGCTTCCACCTTAAATGCTCATTATACACAGCCGATTGTGATTGAAAGTATGTATCAGGTGTTGGAGAATCTGGGATTTATAAAAGGAAATATTCTGGAGCCGTCTATGGGAGTCGGGAACTTCTTTGGAATGCTTCCAGAGAATCTAAACCAGTCCAAACTCTATGGTGTGGAATTGGATAGTATCAGTGGTAGAATTGGAAAGCTGCTCTATCCAGATGCCAATATTCAGATCAAAGGTTTTGAGAAGACAGATTATCCTAATGACTTTTTTGATGTGGCGATTGGAAATGTGCCATTTGGTGCATACAAGGTCAATGACCGTCAGTATGATCGCTACAATTTCATGATTCATGATTACTTTCTTGCCAAGACGATAGATCAGTTACGTCCAGGCGGCGTGGCTGCGCTGATCACAACAAAGGGAACCATGGATAAAGCATCACCGGAAGTTCGGAAATATCTGGCAGAGCGTGCAGACCTGCTGGGCGCAATCCGACTGCCGAACACAGCTTTTAAGGCAAATGCAGGAACAGAAGTCAGTGCTGATATCCTGTTTTTCCAGAAGAGGGAAAGCCTTACGAAAGAAATGCCGGAATGGATAAATCTGGATAGTGATGTCAATGGCATTACAGTCAATCAGTATTTTGTTCAGCATCCGGAAATGATTCTGGGTGAGATGAAAGAAGTGTCCGGTCCGTATGGTATGGAAACAACCTGTGCTCCAATGGAAGGAGCTGATCTGGAATTACAGTTACAAGAAGCTGTAAAACACATCAAGGGAAGCATGGCACCGGCAGTAGATGTGGAGACAGAACTGGATGAGATGCCAGAGAGTATTCCAGCAGATCCAAATGTGCGAAATTACAGTTATACGGTGGTAGATGATCAGGTATATTACCGTGTCAACTCTTTGATGAATCAGGTGAAGATGCCTGCCGCTACTGCAGAACGTGTGAAAGGTATGGTTGCAATCCGTGATACTGTTCGTGAGTTGATCACCATGCAGATGGAGGAATCCGTCACAGACGAAGAAATCTGGAAACAGCAGGAGAAACTGAATCAAGTATATGATACTTACACAGCAAAGTATGGAGTCATTGGAAGTAATGCTAACAAACGTGCATTTTCTGATGACTCTTCTTATTGTCTGCTGTGTTCACTGGAAGACTTGAATGAAGATGGAACATTGAAGCGGAAAGCGGACATGTTCACCAAACGAACCATCAAAAAGGCGGTCGCTGTGACAAGCGTGGAGACAGCCACAGAAGCACTTGCATTGTCTCTTAACGAAAGGGCAAAGGTAGACCTTCCTTATATGGCACAGCTGACTGGAAAGACCGAAGAGAAGATCACAGAAGAATTGGTCGGGGTTATCTTCAAAAATCCACTGACAGACCAGTGGGAAAGCGGAGATGAATATCTGTCCGGAAATGTCAGAGATAAATTAAATACTGCGAGAACCTTTGCCGAGAGTCATCCGGAATTTACACCGAATGTCCGTGCATTGGAGGCGGTTCAGCCGAGAGATCTGGAAGCATCCGAGATTGAGGTGCGTGTTGGAGCCACATGGATTGAACCTTCGGATTATCAGGATTTTATGGTGGAACTGCTTCATACGCCGTGGTATCTTGCACAGAAGGAAATACAGGTAAAATTCTCAGAGGTAAATGGTGAGTGGAGGATTACTGGAAAGAATGCCGACAGTCCGAGAAATGCGTTTGCCTATGCAACGTATGGAACTGAGAGAGCAAATGCCTATAAGATTCTGGAAGATACCCTGAACCTGAAAGATGTACGCATCTATGATAAGAGTGTCAATGAGAATGGTGATGAGATCCGTGTCCTAAATAAGAAAGAAACCATGCTGGCATCACAGAAGCAGGATGCCATGAAAGCAGCATTTAAAGACTGGATTTTTAAAGATCAGCAGAGGCGTGAACGACTGGTAAAGGTGTACAATGAACGATTTAACAGCATCCGTCCCCGTGAATACGATGGTAGTCATTTGACTTTCCCAGGAATGAATCCGGAAATAGAGCTTCGTCCGCATCAGAAAAATGCTGTTGCACACCAGCTTTACGGAGAGAATGTGCTTCTGGCTCATGTAGTAGGAGCTGGGAAGACCTACGAAATGGTAGCGGCGGCAATGGAAAGTAAAAGACTGGGATTATCACAGAAGAATCTCTTTGTCGTGCCAAACCATTTGACGGAGCAGTGGGGAGCAGAATTCCTGCAGTTATATCCGGGAGCCAATATCCTGGTAGCAACCAAGAAAGATTTTGAACCGGCAAACCGGAAAAAGTTCTGTGCAAGAATCGCTATGGGAAATTACGATGCTATTATCATTGGACATTCCCAGTTTGAGCGTATTCCAATCTCTGATGAGAGGCAGGAAGCTATGCTGCGGAAGCAGATTGATGATCTGGAAATGGCAATCCAGAGTGCAAGGTATGAACAGGACGGCGGGCGTTATACCGTCAAACAGATTGAAAAGACCAGAAAGACACTGCAGACAAGGCTGGAAAAACTGAATCAGAAAGAGAAAAAAGATCAGGTAGTTACGTTTGAAGAACTGGGAGTGGATCACTTGTATGTAGATGAAGCACACAGCTATAAAAATGCGTTTCTCTATACAAAAATGAGGAATGTAGCTGGGATTGCACAGAACGAAGCACAGAAGTCGGCGGATATGTTCAATAAATGTCAGTATCTGGATGAGATTACCGGAGGAAAAGGCATTACCTTTGCTACAGGCACACCAATCAGCAACAGCATGACGGAATTATATGTTATGCAGCGGTATCTGCAGAACAGCAAATTACAAAATATGGGACTTGGATTGTTTGATTCCTGGGCTTCCACTTTTGGAGAAGTTGTCACGAGTATCGAACTTGCACCGGAAGGAACAGGTTATCGTGCAAAGTCCAGATTCGCACGGTTTTATAATATTCCGGAACTGATGAATATGTTCAAGGAGATTGCAGATATCAAGACTTCCGATCAGTTAAAGCTTCCTGTGCCGGAAGCGGAATATGAAACAGTGGTGCTGAAACCAACGGAACAGCAGAAAGAAATCGTAGAAAGTCTGGGAGAACGTGCAGAAGTTGTCAGAAACGGCGGGGTAGATGCCTCGGTTGATAATATGCTGAAAATCACCAATGACGGAAGGAAGTTAGCATTGGATCAGCGTTTGGTGAATGAATTATTGCCAGATAATCCAGAAAGTAAAATATCAGTTTGTGCAGAGAAAAGCTATGAAATATGGAAAGATACAGCAGCACAGAAATCAGCACAGTTGATTTTCTGTGATTTGAGCACACCAAAAGGCGATGGCAGTTTTAATGTCTACGATGACCTGAAACGGAAGCTGATGGAAAAAGGAGTGCCGGAAAAAGAGATTGCGTTTATTCATGATGCAAATACAGAAGCAAAGAAGACGGAGCTGTTTGGAAAAGTAAAATCTGGACAGGTTCGTTTTTTGATTGGTTCAACTGCAAAAATGGGCGCTGGAACCAATGTGCAGGACCGTTTGATTGCTCTGCATCATCTGGATATTGGCTGGAAACCGTCTGACTTGGAACAGAGGGAAGGACGTATCATCCGTCAGGGAAACCATAATAAAAAGGTTCATATCTTCCGGTATGTAACAGAATCCACATTCGACAGTTATATGTGGCAGTTGATTGAGAATAAGCAGAAATTTATTTCTCAGATTATGACCAGCAAAGCACCTGTGCGAAGTTGCGAAGATGTGGATGAAGCGGCACTTTCCTATGCGGAGGTCAAGGCACTTGCAACCGGAAATCCAGCAGTAAAAGAGAAGATGGCATTGGATGTGGATGTGGCGAAATTAAAGCTTTTAAAAGCGAACCACATGAATAACCAATACCGACTGGAAGATGATATTGCAAGGAATTTCCCGCAACAGATTGCAAAACTGATAGAGATCATTGACAGCTACAAGGCAGACATCGCTCATTTTTCTGAGCATAAAATCACAGATCCAGAGCAGTTTTCTATGAAAATCAGTGGCAAAGTGTTCACAGAAAAGAAAGAGGCAGGTATGGCACTTCTGGCGGTCTGCCAAGACATTAAGTCTGTAGATGCAGCTATGGACATTGGAAGTTATCAGGGATTTAACATGAGAATCCAATTCGACAGCTGGAGAAAAGAGTTTATCCTGTCTGTAAAGCATGAATCGGTAGCTAAAGTTCGGTTGGGAGCCGATGCTCTAGGAAATATCACTCGTATCAATAATCTTTTGGAAAGCTATCCGGAGAAACTGGCAGAAGCAGAACAACGGCTGGAAACGGTTCAGGAGCAGATGACAAATGCCAAAGAGGAAGTCGGGAAGCCATTTCCAAAAGAAGAGGAACTGAACCAAAAACTGGAGCGACTGTCAGAATTAAATGCACTTCTCAATATGGATGAACGGGAAGATACAGAAACAGAGCAGTCGGAATCAAAAGAGAAAGAAGAAAGACCGGCACGAGGTTCTATTCATGAGAAACTGCAGATTTATAAAGAAAAGAGTCAGCGGGAAAGTGAAACTGGCAAGGAAAATAGAAAACGGGACTTCGGTCTGGAATAAGAAAACAAGGAAGATGGCATAATCTGGCAGAAAGAATGTTCTGTGGGTTATGCCTTCTTTCAGAATACGGGAGGAACTTATATGGCAAGAAGTATGATAACAGGTAGAGAAACACAGAAAATGCAGGAATATACGCAGGAACGGATCAATCAGGCAGAGCGTAGAGGCGTAGAATTTCCAACAGATGTAAAAGAACAGATTTCTGAATATGCGAATCTGATCGGTGAGGAAGAGAAAGTTAGGACTCTGGTAAGAAATCTGGCAGATGCATTGAGCAAAGCAGATGAGGAAAGTGTAGAGGATTTACTGGATGATGCAAGAATGGATATTCAGGACTTACCAGATCCAACCATAGGCAAGCTTGGACTTCGGGATTATGGATATACAGCAGAGGATATGGTACCGCTTAGAAAAGAAGCAGCCTTAGATTATCACAGGATGGGTTCTAAGATTTATTGCCTGGGCAGCGATGGCGGTAAGGGAGAGTATGCAAGTAAAGAAATGATACAGGCACATGAAGGTCTGTTTGGCATGGAATCGCAGATGTGGGAACGGATAAAGGATCAGGATCTGGATTATGCCGATGAAGATTTTGGAGCATTTCAGGAACCTATGAGTGTCATTGAGCAGGAAGAAGCACTGAAATTATACGATGCCGGAGCAGATATTTATCTGATCACTAATTTTTCGTCACCAATCTATGTCACGGAACGCATGGAAATCGAACGAGGACCGGAGCATTATCAGATGTCTAGGACAGAACGGGAGCGTTTCCGTAACCTGGAATGGGAAATGCAGAAATATCCGCAGATTCAGTCTTTGAAAGAGGCAAACCTGTTGTTAGGAACAAGGCGAACCTTTGGTATTTATCAGATCAAAGATGATTTAACGGGCGAAAATTATGCATTTATGAATATGAGTTTTATTGAAAGTCATGGTATGCAGATAAAAAAAGAAGATTATAAGCTGGTCTATGTTGGAGAATTTCTGGGAAATATGTCACTGGATGATATTTTTGAAAGATTCAACATTGATAGACCGAAAGACTTCCGTGGGCATTCCCTGTCTGTCAGTGATATCGTGGTTCTGAATGATGGGGAAAAAGTAACAGCTCATTTTGTAGACAGTATCAGTTTTGAACAGCTGGATTCTTTCCTGAATCTGGAAGAACAGGTTTTTAGTGAACTGGCATATGAGGTAGGAGAGCGGTATTTTGCTATTCAGAGGACAGAAGAAGGATACGATTATTCCTTTTACGATGAAGATTTCCGCCTGATGGATGGTGGCGTCTATGAAAATGGTGAAATTTCTATTGAAGAAGCGGCAGAGGAACTTCTGAAAGACGAAGGCTGGATTGGAGAACGCATCCGTGGGGATTATGATCAGTTGATGGAAAAAGTGGAAGAAATGGATGAGGTTGTAATGGCAGAGATTCAGAAAAGCCAGGGCGAATATAAGCCACTGGCAAAAGTAGAGGAACTGGAAGAGGCGAATTATAACATGATTGATAACGTCCTCAATAATATGCCACCGAAGAAAGAACCGTATCTGGAATACTTTGCCGCAGAATGTGATGAGTTCCATGATATGGGAGCTTATGAAAAAAGTACCGATGTTAATCAGATTGCTGCGGTCTATGAAAAATATAGGGAAAATCCTGAAAATGCCTATCGAGTATGCAGTATGGGGATTATCTATCGTGATCCGGAAGACAGTTACTACGATGATGCTGAATTTGCAATCGTAAAAGGAAATACAGTACTTGGAAATCTGATGGACGATGTTCGATTTTATGGAGAACTTGCACTGGTACGGGAAGGGATTGAGAAAATTCATGAAGCATTGCCGGACTATAAGTATGTACCGATGAGGGATGTTCGAGAAGCAATGTATCCAGAGAAGATGACCACAGAACAGCTGGCAGAGGCACTGGATGAGATTGCAGAAGCATTTGATCCGTATGAGTATCGGGATCATATAGAACCGGGGCAGGACACCGTGCAGGAAGTCATACTGGATCTGCAAAGCGGAAATATTGGTTCTTATATTTCCTATCTGAAAGACATTGTGGAGGAAGAGTGTGAGCAGTCTGTACGAGCCGGAGTGTTGATAGAACGGTTAAAATTCTATGAACCGGATATATCCGAAGAAACAGAGCCGATGGTGTATGTGAATTACTGTGAAGAGCGCGAACTGATAGAACTACGCTGTCAGAAATTCTCAGATTTGGATGCCCTTGTTGCCAAACAGGATAAAGAATGGTATGCAGACCGTAATCCGAGGACTAATGAGCCTACTATGACAGCCCAGATGTTTTTTACCGTATATTATGCGGAAAAAGACGATAAGATGTTGCGGCAGTTTAAAAGTAAAATTGATATTGGAACAGGAAATGGCGGCATCCTTAGCCAGCTGAAGCTACAGAATGAAATGAAACTGACAGATGAAAGCTGGCTCTCATTTATGAAAAATAAAGGAAATGAAGAATTTCAGAAGTATTTGGAAGAACTGACGGATATGCAGGATCATGTATTGCCGTATCTGCAGAGTTTTTGCAGTCTGGAAGAAAAAGGTGTACAAGAGCGGAGAGAACAACAGATCGCAGAAAAACAGGGCGGTTTGACAGGAAGGGAAAGAGCAACCGCAGAGACGAAAGTGAAAAATACGAGGACTGCCGGGAAAGAGGCTTCGATTGTGCGGACAGAAGATAAAAATGTGGCTGCGAAAGCAAAGAAGCCTTCCATTCATGAAAGACTGGAAATCAATAAGAGGAAAATTCAAGAAAAGCAGGGAAAAGATAAGCCGGAGAGAGGAGCTGATCGTGGTGTAAGATAAAATTCCCATCCTGATAGGTAACTGCATAGATAAAGTTATCTATCAGGATTTTTTGAGTTATAATATCATTTTTTAACAACATGTATTTGACAGATTTCCTCGTAGAAAGTATCATAAATATATACAACAACTGAATATCGTGGACTGTCCAGCTATATTTTTTTACATGAATAGTCTTGTACACAAGAGTAAATAATCAATAAATAAATGTCTAATAAATCTTCTGGTCAACAGGTACAATATTGGTATCATAGACTAGAAGAGAGGTGTATATACTTGTGTGTGGAAGAGTATATTCCGTTAAGAATTGCGGAACTATGCCGGAAGCGAGGATATACAAAATATAGGTTAGCTCAGCTTACAGGAATAACGCAGACGGCTCTTGGAAATATGCTGAATCAGAAGAGTATGCCGACGATGGCTAATCTGGAAAAAATATGTGATGCTTTTGAAATTACAATCGCACAATTTTTTTCAGATGATGAAAACAGATTGGATCTGACAAAAGAGCAAAAAGAAATACTTGAGATTTGGGATGGCTTGGATGAGAAGGAAAGAGAAATTTTTATGACTTTTATCCGCAGCCTGAAGAAGTAATGGACAGTTCGACAAAGATGCGAGCTGTCTTTTTTATTTGAATCTATATAAAATATGCATTTTATACGCATGAAGAAATTGACAGAAAATTTCGGGGGGGGTATAATTATACTGTGTACTTATGCCACTTTTGAAAACACAACATCAGATGCTGGTACAACCAATGTAGACAACAAAAGACGAATTTGACGAGGTGCTGAATGGCTTATACGGTAAAACAATTATTAGAATCGAAACAATTTCCTGATATGAGATTAGTGACATGTAAAGAAAATCTGAATCAGGAAATTAAAGGTATACGAATTATCGACATAGAAGATATGGAAAGATATCTGACTGGAGGAGAGCTTCTTCTTACAAATATGAAAGTATATTTCGGAGAAACGGACAGAGAGTTTCGGAAACATTTGAATGAACTGGAGAAGAAACAGGTCAGTGGATTTATTATAAAGCAGCATCCGGACATGGTACAGAAAGTCAATTATTATGATATTTTATTAAAGTTTTGTTCGGAACGTAATATTCCAGTGATAGAAATTTCGGAAGATGAGTATTATTGGGGTATCATAAAATATGTTATTCTGCAGATCTATGATGAAAATATCGCACGGTTGATTTATTTCAAATTGACACACGACAATATTTCTAACATGTTATTGGATGGAGAGGATTTTGAAGATCCAACTAAAAATATTTTGTTTCTATTGTCTTCCATGATTGGCAATCCGGTAGCGTTATATTATAGTAACTTAACTTGCTGTGCGTCCACAACGCAGGATCTGTCTGATTTTGTATTTGAGAAAAATGTTGAGAAATATAAACCGGATATTGTTACCAGATTTGAATACAAAAAACAGAGAAAAGAGCATACGCAATATATTACAAAAATACATGTGTTAGGCCGAACAGAAATTTATTTGGTAGTCACGGAAGTGAATATGCCATTAACAATACTGGACTATATGGCATTGGAAAATGCTGTTATTACTTTACAGTATAGTTTTATGGAAACATATGCTAAAAATGAGATAGAAAAAAAATATCAACGAGATATTGAATATAGCTTGCTTAATGGTTTATTAACGGGCGATGAATTGAGTAAAGCTGCAGGAATGCTAAAATTGAAAGATACAGCTCAATATTGTGTGGTAAGTTTTCATACGATTTCAAGCAATAGCGAAGATTATTATACAAAAGAAGAATTAGAAGAAATCGGAGTGATAGAAGGCGAGATTCAGAGATTACTTCCGGATGAACATATTTACCGGAATCTGAATCAGATTGTGTGTATTCATGAAATTAAGCCTGGGGAAACACAAGCAGGGTTCCGGGAAGAAATGGAAAAATTATATCAGACAGTACAGAAGCAGATTTTTCACAGAAATAAGACAACGGATTTTCAGATTGGCATTGGAAGTATTGTTAATGGATATGGAGATTTGAAAAAATCTTTTAAGGATTCAAAGAAAATCATAGACTATATGGATATGCTCAGATATCTCTATGGTGATAAGAATATATCGGTAGCCGATTTTTCTAAGCTCGGTTTTTTCCAGATTTTTGAAAAAATCAAAAATCGTGATGAACTGATGGAATATGTGCCAGAGTCACTTGTGAAATTATATTGGTATGATAAAGAACATGATGGAGAACTGATTGAAACGTTGCAGGCGTATCTGGACTGTGATAAGAGTGCGAATAAAGCAGCTGAAAAACTCTATGTAAATTATCGTACTCTTTCAGGACGATTGAAAAAAATAAAAGATATTTCCGGCATTGATTTCAAGAATTCTGCTGAGATGCTGGCTGTTAGAAATGGAATCGTTTTATTCAAAATGGCAGAAACACTGTAATTCAAAGAGAAACTATATCTCTATGGTATGGTTTCTTTTTTTGCGAAAAACCGATAACTACAAATTTTTTGTAGCAAAACGTGAAAATATCTTCCTATTCTCTGTATTATTTTTGCAAAAAATAAGTGCTATACTTTAACCGGTACATAAAAGAATACCTTGATTATCTAAGTTGATATGAAGCAGGAATGAAACATGAAAAAGAAACAGGTTGAGAAAGAACAGAATAATGAGAAACAGCTTCCCAGACAGGAAACGACACTGGGAGAAGATATCTTTCAACTGTTATTGAAGATTGTTCTTATCATTTTGGCAGTCATCCTTGTTTTTACATTTATGTACGGGATGGCGAGAATCAATGACGTATCTATGAAACCAGCAATAAAAGATGGTGATCTGGTCATGTATTATCGACTGGACAAGCGTTTTGTGTCCGGTGATATTGCAGTATTTAAGAAAGATGGCAGAACAACCACAGGCAGGGTCGTAGCAGTCGCAGGTGATACCGTAGATATAACAAAAGACGGTTTGATGATTAACGGTGCTACGCAGATTTCACAGGATATTTATTTTGACACCACACAGTTTCAAAATGGAGTTGACTTTCCAATCACTGTTGGTGAAGGTCAGATATTTGTACTGGGTGATAACAGACCGGAAGCGTCAGACAGCAGAATCTATGGCTGTATTAATATTAAAGACGTCAAAGGAAAAGCGATTGCGGTTATTCGGACCAGAGGACTCTAATTCCCTCCTCCGTTAATCAAATAAAAACAAACAATATTATTTACAAGGGAGGAATCATTATGAGCATGAACAAAATGTTCAAAAAAGTGCTCGCAGTTGTTGCTGCTGGTGCCATGACGATGGGAATGGCAATGCCAACATTTGCGGCAGATCCGGGCAAGACAACGGAGGCATGGATTACTAAGACCTACAATACAGAGGCCGGAAAGGCTGAGAAGTTTAGCTTTACAGCAGAGCAGGTCAAGACAGGAACTGGTATAATTACAACAGATGCAGCGGTTACTATGCCGGAGATATCATTTACCGATACTGAAACAGGAAAAACTTCTAGGAGAGGTAAGATTACATTTCCGACATATCCAGAAGCAGGAAAGTATGAGTATACTGTAAAAGAGATACAGACAGCAGATCCAGCAGTAGTCAACGGTGATCATGAAAAAATGATCATGTCAGGGGCTGAGTATACAATGGATGTATATGTTACAGATGGTGCAACTGGTACAGAAATTTCTAATATCGTTGTAAATAAAGTGAAAGATGATGCAGGTCAGACAGAAACTGGTAAAGTAGATATTGGAAATACCGATACTAATACTTTCAACTTTACTAACACTTATGTACAGGAAGCTGGTACAGGTACAGATCCTACAGATCCAGATCCGACTTATAATAAGTTTGGCTCTTTGAATGTGTCTAAAAAGATTGTTAATGCAAATGGTACAACAACAACTCCTGACGATGAGTTCGCTTTCACAGCAACATTTGCATTCCCGGATGGAACAGATGCAAACACACTTGGCGGAATCAAGGCTGCTAATGGAGATACTGTTACATCTGTTGAGGGCGGAACATACACATTCAAGTTGAAAGCAAATGAAAACATGAAGTTCACTGGTGTTCCAGTAGGAACAACAATTACTGTAAAAGAGTCTGCAGCTAAAAACTATAAAGGTAGTGCTGAAATCACTATCAATGGTACTAAGCTGACTCCTGTTGCTGAAACATCATACAACAGAGAACTTACAGCAGTAAATAGTCAGAAATTAGGTCAGAAACAGAATACCGTTGATGTAACCAATACATACAACGATGTACCTGTAACTGGTATCATCATGAACACTCTTCCATACGTTCTGATGATTGCACTTTGCGGTGTAGCACTGATCGCTTTTGTAGGATTCAAACGCAGAAGATTACAGAAATAATAAAATATAGCAACCAGGAAAGGGGATGTGTGCGGCGTTGCTCCGCCGCATCCCTTTTTGCTAATTTTGCGAGCAAATTGGTCAGATGAACCAGTTTTGATAAATATAAAAGAAACAGAAATGGTGAAAGGAACTTGTACATATGCTTCGGATGAAGAAAGTGCTGAAAGGAATTATCAGAGGATTAGACCATATTGTAAATTTTATAGCATTATCACTGATTCTTGCAGCTATGTTTCTCTCCGGTTATATGCTGTGGGATTCCCATCAGGTATATCAGACTGCAGATGCAAAAAATTATGAAGCATATATTCCTACTGAAAAGAATACGAAATCTTTTGAAGAATTACAGAAAATCAATCCGGATGTGATTGGATGGATACGAGTGAATGACACAAATATCAATTATCCATTGGTGCAGACGGACAATGATGATACTTATATGAATACAGATGCGGAAGGAAACTATTCCTTAAGCGGAGCAATCTTTTTACATTGTGCAAATAAGCCGGATTTTTCGGATTTTGATAATATTATATATGGCCACCATATGGAAAAACACATGATGTTTGGAGATATCGGTGAATTTACAAAAGAACAGTATTTCAACGAACATCCATATGGAAATCTGTTCTTTGACGGAAAAGACCATGGAATCGAATTCTATGCATTGATGCAGGTAGATGCCTATAATGAAACGATTTTCAATGTGTGTCTGGACACACCAGAAGCGAAACAGGAGTATCTGCAGGAAATCGAGAACAATGTTTTATATAAAAGAGATATGAATATAACGGAAGATGATCATCTGGTTTTGCTGACCACCTGTACATCGGATATGACAAATGGAAGAAATATCCTGGTGGGACGCTTAACAGATCAGATATATCCGGAAAAAGAAAAAGCCAAAAACGTAGGTACAGGAATTGATGAACTGAAAAATGCAGTAGGAAAAGTGCCAGTTATTGTATGGTTTATCCTGATTGTCCTTGTACTGATTCTGATAGCAAGACAGATAGAAAAGAAAAGAAACAAGAAGAAAGAAGGAGAGGGAGAAGCATGAGAACAACACGTTTGACAAAAATAGCCATGGTTATATTCCTGTCCATGATATTCTTTCTGGGTGTTCAAAGACCAGTACTGGCAGCTGACAGAAACACAACAGTGAAAATACCAGTGGAACAGATATTTGAAGTAAACAATTCTGCAGATGCTGACAAAACAGGCTCTTATGTTTTAATAGCAGATCAGATACAAAATCCAATGCCGGAGGGAAGCAATAGAAGAACATTTACCTGGAATATGAGTGGTAATTCTTCTACAGAGCTGATTATGAATGTCGGACAGGCAGGAGAATATCATTACAAGCTGTACCAGGCAACAGAGAATAAAGAAAATTATACATATGATTCAAAAACCTATGATGTAACGATTGAAGGATTCTTTGATTCCAATAATGAACTGATGGCGGTAACAGTGGTCAAAAATGAAAATGGAGATAAAGTATCGAAGGTTTCATTCAAAAACTCGTATACCGGTCAAACTGGTAAAAATCAAAACCCGGTTCCATCTTCCCCAAGATCAAAGGATATTATTCATAATGGTTCGCCGGTAAAGACAGGCGATGATAGTCCGGTTGCAGGCTATTTGTTCTTATTCTTTGGCTCAGTTATCTGCCTTTGCGGATTACTCATGGAGAAGCAGAAGAACAGGAAGGGAGATGCGAAAAATGAGGCATAAGAATTGGAAAACATATTTGAAAATAGCATGTTCCTGGCTTCTAATCTTTTCTATTTGTTTTATGAATCTGGAAACCGTAAGTGCATCAGAAGATGAAACATCAGTGGTTACAGAGCAGGAAGAAACACAAGATACAGAAGCATTTACAAGTGAGACAGATGCACAACAGACAGAAACCGAGCAAACTTCGGAGCAATTTACATCAGAAACAGAAACTGAGACATCGGCAGAAACTGAGAAACAGATTCCGGATAGCATAGAAGTGGAGAAGCTGGAGAAAGAAATACAGGAAGCAACTTCAAATGGTCAGGTACCGACCACAAAATTGGTGGAATATGTAGATGAATCCGGCAATGCGATTGAAGGAGCACCAGAGACCATTGAGCTTGGAAAAATATCAGATCATTCAGAGTTAAATATTTCTGACAAAGATTATGAATTTAAGAGTGCAAAAGTAAATGATGCAGACTGTTCCTTTATAGGAGTATATAAAGATACGGTTTATTGGAGTTCCGATAATATCAATGCCAATAAGTTTACAGATGGACAAAAACTGATTATGACTTATGCATTGAAAGAAAAGGAAAAAGAGTCAGAAACATCGGGGACAGAAGACCTGGAGCAAGAAACAGATACTACAGAAACTAAAGAATCAGAAACAGAAACATCGGAGAAGTCTTCCGAATTTGATATTGATTTCTATGTCATTATTGATGGAAACAAGGTAAAGCTTCAGCATAATGACATTACCGGCATTGCAACATGGAAAGACGGAAGAACTACCTACTATGGTGTTTCCATTGAGGACCTGCTCCTGATATATGAAGAATTTGGATTTGTGAAAAATGGTGAGAATCAGAATCCGGATGCAAATAATAAGTTTGTATCTGCATACCGGGGAAAAAGCGGGATAGAATACGGAAAAGTTTATACAGACACAGAATCCGGAAAGACATATGTTTCTTACAATTATGGACAGAATAAACAAGGGGAAGCGATAGATGTTTACTACCTTCCAAATGGAACAGGCGGTGCATTTAATTTAAAAGATTCTGTAAAAAAGGACAACTCGTTTTATTCCGTAGAGGTAAAGGGAGAAGGGCAGGATCGGATTCGTTATGCATTAACAGGAACTGTAGTGGAAGAAGCTGTGGCTGACTTTAATCCACAATTGCCAGACCAGACAGACCAGATCGAATGGACCTGTATGGGAACAGACGATAAGGTGATAGATGGTATACGGGAATCGGGGAACCAGACGAGATTCGCAATTGGAAAAATCACACAGTCTTATGTGATCCAGAGAGCGGACCAGACATCCTTTGATATTCAGTTTTATATATATGCAGACAATGAGGTTCGAAAGCTGCCGGCTGATTCACTGAAAAAGGTGTATAAATGGAACCGTCAGGGCAGATGCTATTTATCTGTCAGTGATCTTGCTGAGATTTATAGAGAGTTCGGCTTGAATGCAGAGGAAACACAGTCCGGAAATTATTTTCCATATACAGTCCGTGGTGAGAAGACATTAGCACAGGCGACAGTGGTAACTTATAAAGGACAGCAATATGTATCTTATAACCTGGACAAGCAGGAAGCAACTGTACCAACAGACGTTTATTATATGCCAAAAGGAGCATCTGATGGCGAAAAAATTCCGGATAATTATTCAGACCAGATGAAGCAGAATAAGAACAGTTTCTATTCGGTTACAGTGATCAATCCGGATGGAAATCGAACTGTGAGTTACTATAAGAAAGATTCTGCGGTCACAATTTCCGTTGATCCAGGAGATACGAAGGAAAGCGACTGGCTTTGTGCCAGTGAGGATGAAAATGAAACAATTTTTCCGGTGAAACAGGGCGATAAACTAACCTTTTCTATTGGGAAGATAGAGCAACCATATACGGTTGCATGCAGCACTTTTGCACCAGCAACCTTGAACATTAAATTCTATACTTTTGTAAATAATGAGAGATATAATGTTCTAAACGAAGAAATTCCTGTTATAAAAGATACTACAACAAAGCCGGGAACAGTTTATTATTATATTTCTAATGATGAGTTAAAAAAGCATTTTGAAAAATTTCATTACGATGGTTCTATTCAAAATGGAGCAAAAGAGCGTTTTTATTATTCCAAGAGAGATTACGATACAATCCATAATGCAGGGAAATACACGATAGAAGGTCATGAATGTATTTATATAGGAAAGTCCGGAGAGCCGATGGATGTGTATTACCTGCCAGACGGACAGAATATTGCCACAATGAGTGCAAAGACCTTACTCGAACACGACGATGATAGATATAACGGTTTTTACAGTGTGACAGTACAGGATGACGATGGACAGGTTTACAGCCAAACAGCTTTGCGTGATCTTCCGGCAATTGATTTTGTTGCAAGAAAGTCAACACTTACAAGAACAGTTAGTACAAAGCCGCGTGTAGAAGAACAAACGCAGGATATAAACTGGGAATGCAGAGAGGAAGATGGTACTCTTTCAGCAGTTACATGGAGTAAAAATGAAGAAGAGCATACCATGAGCTTTACTATTAAGCCAGATGATGCAGTACGTCCATATGTGATTGTTCCTGATAATACAGAAAAACCGGCAGCAACAAAAGAAGCAAATATCAGTTTTTATGTATTTATCGATGGACATTATAAGCTGATAAAGAACCTCAATGCTGAGCAGCATTACATAATCAAAGCAAACAGTGGCCGAGCCAGTCGTTATTATTTGCGAGCTAAACCAGATGATACGATTTCTAAAATTTACAGTGAGTTTGGTTTCACTCCGAGCAAGCTGGAGCCCGGTGCAGATCAGAAAGAGAAGATTCTGTTTGGTTATGCGACAGACAGCCGTGTGTTTGTACAGCACCCTTATAAGGACAACGATGGTACATGGTATATTCCTGTCCTGAAAAACGGGAAAGATGTATCTGTCTATTATTTCTCACAGCCAAACCCACTGAATCCAGACAGAATCGAAAATTATTTTGATCGTTTGACAGGACTTTCTTCTCAGGTTGGGCTGGCAGGAAGACATTTCAGTGTAGAGGGAAGTTTTCATCTGATTGAAGTGTTGGATCCACTGAACCTGACCAAAAGAGAGGCGATTAAGAGACAGTATGTAGGCCATGGGGAAGCATATACTGTGGAAGTACCAAAGAGGGCAAGTTTAGAAGGTGAGTATTATGGCAAGGAGATTGTCTGGAGTTGTACATCTAATGACAGGGACGAAAATGAGGTTCTTCCGGAACCGTCCGGAGATGATAAGGTAAAATTTGAAATTCCGAATGTTAACTCATCTTATGAGGTGATCGCAGACAAACCGCTGGAGTCTGGGGCAGTCAGGGTTATCTATAATACAACTCGTTATATGAAGAAACTTCCTAAGGAAGCTAAGTTGACCCCTCAGGTTGAGAATAAGACAAGACATACAGATGATTATGAGAATGAAATAGAAGCTGGAAAACATAACGTTAAGTCACCATATCCTCTGGTTTATGATCATGAAGATAATGACAGCAAAGAGTTGGAACAGTATGAATTCGATCATTGGGATTACAGAAACAAAGACGGAAAGTGGCAGGAATGCGGTGCAGGGGATTCTATTTCTGATCTTATAAATAATAATGCAAGACAGCCAATCACCCTCTATGCAGCGTGGCGTAAGGTGAGTAACCAAAATCGAAAACAGGTACAGTTTTATATCTGTAAGTCAGCGATGCCGGAAGATGGTTCGGTAGCATTACCAACCACGAATGTAGACGATTATACAAGTGCGGTTGCCGTGGCAAACTGTAATGTGAAGGCAAGTATATTGCATGATGTTCCAGTTCTTGGAAATAAGAATCCATCTACGTGGGAACAGTATGCGGATGGAAATAAGAGAGTGCAAGAACTTTTGCAGGGAACTAAACCAGATGAGGGATATATTGGAAATGGAGACTATATCTACAAGATAGATAGAATTCCTTCCGATGAAGAGGTATTCCAGACAATTCGTGAAAGCGGACGTATGATTCGTATCGGAGACAGGGAGATTCCGCCATCGAAATTAGATACCGAATTCTTCACCATTTATTGGTATTCTTTCAAAAGTGAAATGTCCGATGGGTGGCATATTGACGGACGTATTGTAGCAAAAAATGGTTACCTGACAGTAAAGAAAGATTTTGTCGGAATGCCGGAAGCAATAGAGAAAGTCAAGAAAGATTATTATATCCAGGTAGATATGGATGAAAAGCTTTTAGATGGAAAACCTCAGCCACCTGCATTTCATGAGCATATGAAACTTGTGCTTCCTTCAGAAGATAGCCAGAAACCGGATGCAGAAGCTCCGCAAGCGGAGGATGCTCCAATAGAAGTTGTAGGTACATGGACAGATGATACACATACAAGCTGTACGTGGATCGTTAAGGCGGACTCATTCTGGAAATACACATTAAAAGAGTACAACTATAAGCCAAAAGATTCGAATGTGAAATTTTCAGGTTGGTACAATGTTCGCAATTCTCATGAACAAGGAGATAATGTAAATTCATGGGAAGCATATCCAGAAAGTGGAATTCAATTCACAGGACGTGGAATTGGACGCGGTGGTGAGACTCTTACGATTGAATTGGAGAACCGTTATCAGAAAGAGGGAATACTCACACTGAACAAATTTGATGAGTCTACCGGACGGGGAATGGAGAAGATCAATTTTGCTGTCAGTAAGAACGGTGTTGAGGAGGAAACGGTAACAACTGATAAATACGGAATCGCACAACTTCACATTCCGTTACAAGATGAAAACAAACAGAACAGAACAGCAACTGAGACGTATTTGTTGCGAGAGACAAACTTACCGACGGGATATGTAGACACAGGAGATATACAGATCACAGTTGAGATTGCCAATGGAGCATTCAAAATCACTGATGCAAAACTGGTGGATAGGGAGGCTAACGAAAATCAGGAGGCTGTTAAGGCACCAGTTGATGGTAAGATAGACGGAAAATCTGTTCTGCTTCAGCGAGGAGATACCAGCCTTAATATCCGAAATTTTGCTAAAACAGGCACTCTGCATATCAAAAAGACATGGGAAAATCCAAATGATGCACTGACGGAAAAACAGGTGAAAATCAGATTGTATCAGAATGGAATTTCTACAGGACAGGAATTCTTGCTGAATGAAGAGAACGGATGGGAACACACAGTCGACAATGTTCCACTATTCCAGGACAGAAATCCGGTGGAATATAAGGTGGAAGAAATCGAGATAGGAAAGACACATTATTCTTCGGACTACGGGGATGGTTTCCTATATTATGAAGTTATTTATCCAGAGATTCAGTATTTCGATTCAAATGGACAACAAATATTCCCGAAGGATGAGAATGAGTTCAAGGATGTTTCCAAGATGGAACTGGAAGTGCAGAATCTGCATTTCAATCTTGCTGAACGAAGTTTCTTAAAGACGGATGATCTTCCAAGAAACCGACTTGCTGGTGCAGGTTTTCTGTTCTACAAAGTACCGTATGATGATGTTACGAAAGAATATGCGGATGATACAGGATATACAGTAGATTATGACAATACACAGAGCAAGGACGATATCGTTCTGAAAAAGGATGGAAAAACGTGTACGACGTATCGTTCCTTAGAAACAGATGAAAATGGAATGCTTCAATTACCGGAGGACTTTGAGAACGGACGATACTGGATGGTAGAATCTGTTACTCCAAACAAAAAGGACAAAGCAGATAAAACCAAAACACAGTATCAGGATAATTTTAATTTATATATGGTCGATGTAGAATCCGATATTTTATTCCTATATGAGAAATCACCGATGACAAATACCTGGAGAACTGTTTCGGACAGACATATCGTCAATCATCCGCAAAAAGGCGGGGTGACGGTTGAGATTACAAAGGAAGTCACTGGTCCACTTGGAAACCGCAAGAAGCCATTTGATATGGAAATTCTCTATTGGGAAGATGGTCAAAAGCTGCGTAGCAAGACAATTAGAACTTCTTTGAAACATGGAGATAAAGTTACATTAAAAAATGTAGATATATCTTCGGATATCATAATAACAGAAACTGTTGATACATCAAAATACGCTGTTTCGATTTCTAAAAAAGAAGAGAATGATAAGTATTCAAATCCAGTGCAGGCAACATCGAATGGAAATACAGCTGTCATGAAACAGCGGATTGAGGCTGCACGAGGAGACGTGATTGAGTTAAAAATCACAAACGAAAACACACAATTAATACCGGAAACAGGGGTTCGTCTGGAAACAAGCAGGCATGTATGGTTACTATTTGCCATAAGTATTATCATGATTCTGTTTTTCAGAAGAAGACGGAAAATAAGATAAACACTGCTATGGAACAAAACTTGCAAAAATACATCAGACATTTTACATGTTTGTTGCATTGGAATAAAAAAAATAAACCACTATAATAATGGTATGCTCCCCGTCAAGAGGACAATAAAAAATAATAAATTTTTGTATCGTCAGCCATGCTATGGCTGGCGATATTTTATGCTGCTTTTGTATATTGCTCATGATATTTCATTGGTGTCATTACATGCAGTTTCCTTTGAAGTCGTTGGTTGTTGTAGTAATCTATAAGTCAGTTATAGATAGTACAAAGATAGGATTCTTTTATCAGGTACTGGAAAAGATGAAAGATATAAATCAGTTGCAAGCGTTTATACCGGAGTCATTGAATAAACTTCGCCAGTACGATATTCAGAAAAATGGAGAGCTGGTTGATACATTGGAATGTTATCTGAATGTCAGCCAAAGCTTAAAAAAGACTTCTGAATTAATGTTTATTCATTATCGAACTGCTTCATATCGTTTGCAGAAAATAATAGAAATAACGAATATAGATTTTAATAATCCAGCAGAAGTGCTTAGTGTTCGAATTGGATTGATAGCAATTCGAGTTCTTGAAGTAATGTAGAATTTTTAAGAATCTTTTGGAGAGGCAAAGATGAGATTCATAATATTAAAAATATTGGAATTGTTATAAAAGATAATTTATAGTATACGAGATAGAAAAAGGAGGAAAGTAAAGTGAGAAAGAAGATAAGAAGTATTCACATTATTTTATTCGTTATGCTTTTTCTTATCGGTAGTTTTATAGATATTTCAACAATCCATGCAGAAGCAGGAAGCAGAACAGGAAGCATTCAAATTATTTATAAGGGGAGAAATAGTTCGGATAAAGAAGTGATTCTTTCCGGAGCAAAGTTCTCGATATTTCCAATTCAATATATGAAAAATGATGAGCTGGTCTGGGAAGATGGTTTTAAAGATTCAGACATATCATTACAAGATACCAGTGCAGAAGCAAGAGAAAAACAAGCAAAACAATTGTTTGCATTTGCAAAGGAAAATAATATTTCCGGCTTAATGCAAGAAATAGATACTTCAGGACGCACGAGTTTTGGAGAATTGGATGAAGGAATTTATCTGCTTGCACAGATTGGAAATGTAGAAAGTGGTACAGATAAATTTGAATCCGCTCCATTCCTTGTTAATATTCCATCTGAAATCAATGGGAATGTAGAATATAATGTAACGATAGAGCCAAAAGCTGAATGGGTTTCATCAGAAACACCACCGAGCAATCCAGATAAGCCAAAGGATCCGACACCTTCAAAACCAGATAAGCCAAATACTATTCAGAAAATAATAAATACGGTAAAAACCGGAGATACAACAAATATAGTTGCATGGTTTTTAATAGCGATTGTTAGTCTTGGTTTGATTGTAGGATTATATAAAAAGAGAAAAATGAAGTAGCCATTATTTAAAGAAAACTGATCCATTGCGGTGGAATCAGTTTTCTTGTGTTATACGGTTTAAAACGTTTCTGATATTAGTGTTGAAGTGGTGGTGCAACGGTACGATTGATATCGTTGTTTGATATATGAGGAGCATTGAGCAGTACTGTGAAATTCTGCTGGATGATATCTAGTGTTTTCTGTTTTTTCTGCAATTCCTGTTTTTCTCGGACAGTAGCAGCTTGTTCAGATTCAAGATGTTCAATCCGCTTCTGAATTTTATTAGAGCTCGGGATTTTGGTAATACCGAGATCCTGCAGCTCTTTTTTTAGTGAATCGTGGAGCTGGTATTCTGCCTGATGCTTGGTACGGTAAGCTTTTAGATTTTTTGCAGATTTGCAATCTTCAATCACTTTACGGCATAGCCGGTAAGAATCGCAGTGTTTCTGAATGACTTTCTGTGTACTCAGCTCACTGGTGATTTGTACTATTCTCTGCTCAGCCGCTTTAACAGAAGCATCAACATCAGAAACATGCTGTTGGAAATCCTCATAATTCAGTAGATTATTTTCGGAAAGATAGTTAAAGGTGCGAGCCGCCTCTTTCAGGTTATTGAGCTTTGCCCAACGTTCAAATCCTTCTCGATTGCCGGTCGTAACATAAGTGGTGATATTGATATATAGGCGAGCTTCTCTGGACAAATGCTTTGGAGTTTTCACTTTGCCACGGTTTTTAGCCAGACGGATACGGACATTTTCTTCGCTATAGTAACTTCCAAGAGATTTCATATAAGTGAAGTTTTTCTGTTCTGGTGCACGGAAGGATAGATGTTTTCCCTGTCGAACTTCATATCCTGCTAATTGCATCTTTTGCAGAAATTCCTCATAGTTGATGGAAGTCCAGATTGCCTTATCAACTGCGACACGTAGTTTGGCTTTCCAACTGGTGCCACGATGATATTCCATGTTCTCTTTATAGCTTTTGCCTTTTTCTCCGGTCGGCATACTGGTGGCAAGTCCATTTTCATGGCAGATACGATTACTGATTCTGCAGAGCTTATGGTAGCTCCGCTTATTGGAAACATACTTGTGATGATCAACAAAGCTTGCAGCGTTGAAGATGATGTGATTGTGAATGTGATTTTTATCAACATGGGTGCTGATCACGTATTCATATTTTCCTTTCAGTACTTCGTCTACAAATTGCTGACCTAAGCGATGGGCAGTTTCGGCATCAACTTCTCCAGGTTTGAAGGACTGGATTAGATGAAATGCCAGGTTATCACCTTTGTCCATTCCATTCTTTTTTGCCATTTCTCTTGTCATAGAAAATTCAAGATCTGCAGTTTCCGGGGAACAGCCAAAAC
>OMAZ01000356.1_pt1 | contig 29927 bp, 40 predicted proteins | sample 1674131 | NCBI WGS metagenome assembly OMAZ01 (sample SAMEA103958147, study PRJEB25191) | human gut metagenome | biome: human-associated habitat [ENVO:00009003]; feature: intestine environment [ENVO:2100002]; material: feces | place: Germany | collected 2013/2015 | reverse complement strand
GTCCAGCGCACAGAAATTGCTGTGTACCAGGGTGACCCGCTCCCGCCACGGCGCCAGCCGCTCCTCCGCCGCGCCGCGCACGGTGAGCAGAAAAAGCCTCATTGCCTTTGCCAGCGTCGTCTTGCCGTTTCCCAAGCCTCCGTAAAGGAGCAGCCCGGGCTTCATGCTTCCGGTAAACCACCGGGCCGCCTGCCGGATGTGCGCCGTCGTAGCCTCGTCCCGGAGGAACTCTCTGCCCCGGCCGGAAACGACCGCCGAATACGCCGCCGTAAGGCCGGCGGCCACCTGTGCTGCCGAAAAAGACAGCCTATAGCGTGCTCCGACGTTTTTCCGGACGCCCAACTGTTTTAGTGTCTCTTCGTAAAGACTCATGCTCTTTTTCTCTTTTGGCGCAATTTTTCTCTTTTTCCCGGCTGGACCACGTAGCCAGACGGCGGGCGGTTTCCCACGTTTTCTCCAGCTCGAATCGCATTCTCGTGCCCGACCGGTTCTTCTCCGTCCAGTAATCGAAGAAAGCCCGTATCATCTCTCGGCCGTAAGTCTCCACGTAGGGAATGAGAGACTTCCGAAAATCTTCTTTCCGCGCGTTCGTAGCGGCGACAGCCGCGTCTTTCTTTCCTCCTACACCGTCAGGTGTAGGAGTTTCTTTTATTTCTTTCTTTAATTCTTTCTTTTTGGTTCGCGTCTGGTTCGCATCTGGTTCGCGATTGGTCCGGTTTGCGGTTCGTCTCTGGTTCGCCGATGAACACAACGCACTGCTTGTCATGTCGTTGCGCGGTTCGTTTTGCGGTTCGTCGCTGGTTTTTTCGCCGGTATGCCTGTCTGTAACCAAGGGATTGTAAGTATCATAATTACACAATCTTATAACGGTCTGGCCGTGCTCATTTCTTGTTTCTATCATTCCCTGCGATTTAAGCATATCCAGAAAACGAATCACTTTACCTGCACTCCATCTCCAGCGATTCTCGAGAAATCTTCTGCTCGCGGCAAGTTCTCCCCTTCGGCTCTCTATCGCCCGTCCATCGAGTATTATGACCCGTTCCTCTATTCCCGCGGCTTGTATCAAATCAAGCCACGCTTCGGCACGTGAATACTCACGGGGTTCGACCCATAAGGGATTATCGAAAAACTTCCGGTAGAGCTTTATATATCCCTCTTTGCTCATTGCTATTTCCCTTTGCTCAGACCGTAAACCAGCATGGCAGCATCCCGACCGTGCTCCGTCGTGCGGGCCGTCCAGCCCGTCAGGTTCCGGAACTGCAAGGCCGACAGTTTCGTCCGGTTGTTGCGCGGAGCAACCAATTCATACGGAATATCCTGCTCCCCGCACCAATCCTCCCATATCGAGGCGTCCCGGCAGACGCTCCCAGCCCCTTTCAGCCGTTCCCGACCGGTATTCCCGAACCATTTGCGAAGCCGGGCGTCTTCGATGTAGAGAAAGACACTGCCCCAATGTCGGTAAGCCATAACCGCTTCCATCGCCTTCGTAATGCTCATCGTGTCCACGAGCAGCAGCTTTTGCGAATGCAGCTCCCATACCGCTATTCCCGTATGCGTACCGGTGTCGATACCAATCAGGTAGTTATATTGACAAGTATTTTCCATAATGAACTTACCGAATTACGTAAATGCTAAATCGATATTCTGTTCCGGAACGGCCAGCCTGGAGTACTCCGGCAGTTCGAACCGGATAATTCCGTGGGCGCCGCTTTCCGCTCTGGCATCGTACCCCGGAAACGAGCGTTTCTCCTTGCATGCGGCTACGATTTCCATAGCCTGACGGTATTTGTATTTACCTGCTTCCAAATCCTCGGGGGACCACCACAGTACGAATATTTGCCACGGTTCGCAAGTCTGCAGGACGACCATCAGCGTGCCGCAGAAGCGACGGCCCGTGATGCGCGACATGACGTCAAGGTACATCCCTTCGGAAAGGTCGTATTTGTACTTCACGGCGTCACGCGCGAACTGCTCTATAGTGTTCGCACTCGTCGTCTTGAACGACACCACGACGTTCAGACCGATATTCTCCTCAAGTAGCATCGCATCCGGCCGCACCTTTTCCTTCAGCCCCGTAAGCGGGTCGGTATCGTAAAAGGATGTCTCCGCATCGGCCAGCTTCAGCAGCCGGGGAAGTATCCCCCCGCCATACGTATTGTACACCTTGCGGACAAGCTCTATCTTCAGACTGTCATCGGCCGGAATGCACACATATCCGGCTTCATGAAACCTGCGCTCGCAATCGTGCAGCAGCTCTTTCAGCTCGCGGTGATTCATCTCCCTCAGAGAACATTCTGCCGATATTCCAAGCTGCTCCCAATACCATTCAATCAAAGTCTTTACTCCGTTTATCGTACTGCGGTCGGCTTTAGGGGCAGTCCGTACCTTCCGGAACAGTTCCGGCTGGAGGAATGCCAGGTGGCAAAAAGTACCTAACTGGAAATGCTTCCGGTCCCGCTCGATACGCGGGTCTTTGTAAGTCACGTAATGGCGGGGTGTGACGAGCGCCTGTTTCAGGGCGCTCGAACTCTCCCCCGCATGGGACAGATAGGCATCCATACTGTCGGACACAACACGGCCGTTGACGCTCAGCACCGATTTAGGCACACGCTTTTTCCGGCTCGGCAAATCGTGCACGTGCTCCAGGAATTCTTCGAAATCCGCATATTGCGTCCGGTCATAGCGGAGCGGACGCAACGTGCCGTCCCTTTCCGCTCCGCTCAAATCATAAACGTCGAATCCGAAATCTTCCATAGCATCAATGGGTAGCCAAAGGAGTTATCGTCCACGTATCTACGAAATTGCCTGTTCCTGTCTTCTGCTTGCCATCGTAAGTAATTTCGAAGGCCATTCCAGGAACTATGCGCCCAGCTTTCACGAAACTGTCGAACACCGACGTAAGGCGTATGCCCCCCTGACGGATGATGCGGGGCTTTTTCCCCTCGACAGGCTCGACGAAATAGGCCACTTGAAGTTCTACATCCTGACCGCTCTTTGCGTCGATGACCGTTTCCATACGCAGTTCTTTAAAGAACATACGCTTGCTTTCTCCGATGCTCGACGGCGACCAATATTCTCCGTTGATGGGGAGAGGCGCTGGAGTCGCCTTTGACAAATCCGGAAGTTCTCCGCAAAATGCCTGCATCGACATGTCCTGTAATGATTTTTCCTGTTCCATAAAATTCTATATTTTAATTATTGATGTTTTTCGGCTGCTCCAAACGCTCAACGTTCTGTCTGTGACCATACTATTTTGTCAAATTAAACCCCCACTCTCATGTATGCGCTTAATCATGTCTATGTACATCCAGTACTCCTCGATTTCTTTGTCCGAGTAATTCTCCGAACGTCCTATATTTTCATAGTGAGACAGCCATTCTGAAATCATATATTGATTACATCCAATCTGTATGGCGTCGCAACCCCAATAAGTAATCGTATGACGGGAAGCGTGTATGCAAAGAGTATGTTCGACTTTGCAGTAGTTGCCCAGCTCGCAGCCGTTGCCCAGCTCGCAGCCGTTGCCCAGCTCGCAGCCGTTGCCCAGCTCACAGCCGTTGCCCAGCTTGCAGTCGTCGCCCAGTTTGCAGTAGTTGCCCAGTTTGCAGTCGTCGCCCAGCTCGCAGCCGTAGCACAGCTCGCAGCCGTTGCCCAGCTTGCAGTCGTCGCCCAGCTCGCAGCCGTTGCCCAGCTTGCAGTAGTTGCTCAGCTTGCAGTAGTTGCTCAGCTTGCAGTCGTCGCCCAGTTTGCAGCCGTAGCACAGCTCGCAGCCGTTGCCCAGCTTGCAGTCGTCGCCCAGTTTGCAGTAGTGGCCCAGCTCGCAGTAGTTGCCCAGCTCGCAGCCGTAGCCCAGCTCGCAGCCGTAGCCCAGCTCGCAGCCGTCGCCCAGCTTGCAGCCGTCGCCCAGCTTGCAGTCGTAGCCCAGCTCGCAACCGTAGCCCATCTGAATGGTGCGGATTGAAAATTCATGTGCTAAATCGGACAGAAAATTGTATTCAAATAACAACCATCCCTTGTCGGAATCATACAGATATAGCGTTTTCGTTTTCATAACTACTTAAAATATTTACGCAATTTATTGATTATTTACGCAATTTATTGATGTTGAAATCATTGATTATTTCATACCCTTCTTCAGCGTATGTGTGTACTTCGAGCCAGCACTGCCCAAGACTGTCGAACTCGCGGGAAAACTCTCCACCGGAAGTATTGCGTGTGTAGTGTATCAAACCATAACCCGCAACAGACACAAACTGGTAACCATCGGCAGCGGAATCCGTTTCAAAACACACATCGGCTATCCTAAACTCGTCCGCCTCCGAATGCCAGCCCCGAATGTACGGCAGGGCATTATCTTCAATGTATTCAGCTATCTGCCGATAAATATCTTCCTCAATGTGCAGCGCTTCCATAGCTTTCTTATAACCTATTCCAATTCGGTGATAATCCGTTTTTCACGCTCGGATAATTCCCAGACGATGACCGTCGCTTGCTTCGCCGCCTGTTCTTGAGCCTCGATTTTTCGCGCCGTGGCCTTATTCGAAAGGAGATATCCGCCTCCATAAATACCTCCCCTTTTCTGGTTATCGAGTTTGCGGACCCTTCGACATTCTGACGCTCGCACCTCGAATTTGACGTAAGGGGCTATCTTGCCCAACAATGCGGCGGATATCACATTGTCCGGGTAAATGTATTTTGGCAAATCCATAAGTCGTCGCTTCGTTTTTGCGGCATTTTTGATGCGGGCGAGCAGGTCGGGCGCGGTCATGATACGGATGTCGCCGAAAAGGTTGCTGGCAAACGACGTATCGACGCATGCCCCGTTTTCGTATGTCACCCGAGCGTCGCATACTATGCCCGTCCAATTCATGTCCACCGGACTGAACAACGTTAGATGCGGCGCGAACAGAAAAAAGGATATGTTGCGAGACTGAAAAAAGCGGCACACTTGCGTAAATCTCGAAAAAGGAGGATTATCCACGACGACGCATCCTTCCGGATAATCGTAATGCTCGTAATCGCCGTGCGGCCAGAAGGGCCGCACGATTTCCCGCCCCTCGATATCGGCATTTTCCCGCAACCATCCAAGGACAGCATCGTAAACCGGCTGTGGCGTGTAGCAATCGTCCGTTGTCTTTGGGGGCTTGAATTTCGCCACAAAACCGTCATAATCCTCGTGTATCTCCCGCCTCGATTTACGAGTCGCCGTATCCCGCCGTGGTTCATCGGCGAACAGAGAACCTTGTATATTCACGTCGTTAACCATCGTAATATCTTGTGTTTTTGTAGAATGCAGCAGGACTCGAATCTGCGACCTACGCTCGGATACGCGGGAATTGCGACCCTATGTTTCCCTATTTCCGTACCCTGCATCGCTCTAACCGCTGAGCTACGCACCCTGAATGTCTATTCCTCCCATTCAACAAGAACAGTAGTAATATATGTGGAGAACTTTTCCCCATACTTTATAGCCTCCTCCTCCGTATCGAAGGTGTCAACTATATGGTATTGCTCGCTCTTATATACATTCACCCACGCGCGGTGTTTGACGCGTGCCATCACGAGGTCGTAATCGTGTTTAGCCACTACATAACTGTATTCGCCAGACTCAGTGTACATTTGGATAGCCTCACGCTTTCCGTCGAGCGTTTTAACAGCAGCCACTACCGGATATCTCGCGCCTTCCACATCGAACGCGAGAATCCTCACTGGCCTACCGTCGCGCGTCATCACGGGGGCTCCGGCCTTGGAGGCCTCCAAATCGAAAGGTTTGAATTTCTGTGCCATATCTATTTCGTTATTAGATAAATAATTCTATTTTATTCTCTGCAGTTATTTGACATACTCCCACGACTTCAGTCGTGGGCTTTCCCGCTTATCTTTAGGTAAGCGTGCGTATGTCTACCGTATGAACCAAATACATCAAATCCACAATGCGCTTTGATACAATCAATCCGTGCATTGCCGTACACCCGTGCATTATCGGACACCCATGCATTGCCGGACACCCGTGCATTGTCGGACACCCGTGCAGTGCCGAACACCTGTGCATTGTCGGCCACCCACGCATCGCCAGATAGGTTGTCCTCTTTTTCGATGAATCCGCCCAAGTCGCCAGTTTTGGCCCATTTGCAGTCGCGCGTACAGCGTATGCGATGCAGGGTATTGCCGGCTACTTCTATCGTTTCATCGGTCAGCTCGAAATGTTTTTCCATTTTCCTGTATTTTAATAAACCTTTGAGGGGCCGCTGGAGTCGAACCCGCCGCCGGTGTCGGACTGCCGGCCCACATGCCCCTTTCTACCTACAGCCGCTCGACGTCCTGTCTATGGAACTCGTTGGCATAGTTCCTCAACTTCTCGAAAATCTCCAGTTCGTCGGCATCGGCATTACCGGCATTTTTTATCCAACTTAAAAAATGAAAACACAACTGGACACGCAGCCGTCTGTCTGTGCGCGCCGTCAGGGAGCCGCACCACAATGGGAGGCACGACAAATCCAGGTTGGCACCGCTCAGGTTGGCGTCGCTCAGGTTGGCACCGCTCAGGTTGGCTCCGCGCAGGTTGGCTCCGCGCAGGTCGGCTCCGCTCAGGTAGGCTCCGCGCAGGTAGGCTCTGCTCAGGTTGGCGTCGCGCAGGTCGGCTCCGCGCAGGTCGGCTCCGCGCAGGTTGGCTCCGCGCAGGTTGGCTCCGCGCAGGTCGGCTCCGCTCAGGTCTTTAGACGCGACCAAATCCCTTAAATTATCGTCCATACTTTCTATTAATTAATCGATAATTAAGACTATCTAAAAAAACCGGCGCGGCTCTCGCGTGGCCGGGGCTGAACTAAAATCACAAACAATTTGAAAAAGTACCTAATCGAAATAGTCCTCAGCTCCATCTACCTGCGTCGGGTCGAAGTCGCAGACGGCTACGGGCCATTGCAAGAAGACGCGCTCGTCCCTGTACGCTTCCAGCGCCGCGGGCATTTGTCGGCATTCCCAGGAATCGAGGCGGACAACGCCGCGCCATGCCGGGGCACCGAAGTACGAGGCGTTCGGGTCGTCGTCCTCCACCTCGCAAAAGACCTCCACCGTGCCATGGAGCAGCAACTGCCTTTCCTCCGGCCTGCCCGCCGCATCGGGCACCGCAAAGAACTCGGCAAAGGGGTACGTCCCCTCGTACCGCAGGCCGTACCGAAACCGCTCGTCCGTCCGCCGCAGCAGCTCGTCGATAACCTCCCGGTAGTCCGACGACGTGAAGTCGCGGCCCGAAAACCGCGGCGGTACCTGAGACGATACGGATACGTTGTTATCAATCGTTGTCATTTGAAAATGTGTTTGTTTGAGAATGCAGCAGGATTCGAACCTGCAACCTGCGCTCGGAAATGCGGGGTGTTTCAATCCCCATGGTATTCTTATTTCGCATTCCTGCACCGCTCTAACCATTGAGCTATGCATTCATTTCACCGCGGTCCTCCCAGATGACGGTGAAAAATAATAATCATCTGACTATGTTAGGCCAATTCGGCCCGTACATTGTTCGCCCGGCACCATCTTACCGCCCGGCTAAGGGCGGTAAAACTATGCTCCGTACCCTGTTCCGTGATGATAACAACCTTGCCGGCTTGCTCATCAATTTCTACTCGCGCTTTCATGATTCTCGTATTTGTTTTATCGAATTTTACCCCATCATTTATACACCGAGCCTGTTTCCGAAGCTCCGATTTATCAGGCGACGCAGCGTTGATTTCTCCCGATTTCATAATCATTTGATTCTTATCACGGTTAACATCCGTTTTTTGCTGTATCTGCTGTTGAGCTCGGTGGTAAAGATTTTGCCGGTGACAATCCCTATCCTGCGGCACGTAGCGCCGATGGATGAATAATTGTATTCCGGGATGGGAAAACTCACAGCCTCTCCAATCTCCAAGGCCTTAATCCGCTCGCTAATTCTCAAATTCTTCTTCATTATCTTATCTTTAAGGCAGTTTGTAATCATGCATCCTTCAATTTTGTCGCATACCTAAAGTGATGGAAATGATATTATCAATATTAACTCCATAATTTTGCTATATTGGCTTATTCGTTCTGTATTACAGAACAAAGATAGTGCAATTAAAAATAAAAAGCAAAAAAAATACTGTGCAAAATACGACGCAATATGGAGACGGATGTTAAATCAAGGATTATCAAATTCTTAAAATTTGACATACTCCCACGCGCTTTAGTCGTGGGAGTATGTCAAATAATAATTTGCCCGACCAGCTAACAACAAACAACGGCCATAACCAAAACTCTATAGATATGAACACAGACAAACTTATCGCAGTCATCGAATCTCAGAACGTGATGATTCGCCAGAAAGATGAAGAAATTCGGCAGTTAAGGGCACAATTAATAAGATGAGTCCGCTGATATTCAGCGGACTCATCATTTAGTAGGGAGCAGCCAAGGGAGCGTTTTTTTCTAAAATGACAGCAAATCATACTGCACCCCTACCCCTATATATAGGGCAGTCTTGTTCACTATAGGTATATAGCCATATCCGGCTTGAATACCTATTCCCCAGCGTTTAGATTTGTTGGATATGGGGATGGTCTGCGTTATAGTCTGCTGTTTTTGGTAAACCTGCATTTCTACCAAACTCGGCCGGTATCCCTCGACGACGGCACGGTAATCGGGCGTGGTGTAAGTTTTCCGTTCTATTGGTACGGCGACCGGGATTCGGATGGTATCGGTAGGTGATGATAGGTAGCATGTATCGATACGCACGACCGTAACGGTGCGAGGCACGGGTATTTCCCGGACGATAGTATCCGTTACCGTCACCGTATCGCGGCGCAGGATTTCGAGCTGTTGGGGGCGGCAGGTGCGGCGACCGGCGAAGAAGCCGATGCCGAGAACGAGTACCGCCGAGATTGCGGCGGTAATTATCGTGCGTGCCTTCATATCCGGGCGTTTTTTGCGTTTTCCTTGTCGGGACGGTCAACTATACCGCCGACCGGACGAAAGCCAAAATAAAGCCGACGAGGACGCCGACGAGGGTAACGTTCAGGTCTTGCCACTCGAATGTTCCGCGCTTCATCCATTTATCCCACACGAACTCCTTTCCGAATGCGGCGAGTATACCAGCGACAGCACCGGCTGCAGGGGAAAAGATGCCGAATGTAAGCGCCACGGCATATCCTGCCAGAAGATGTAATATTTTGTCTGTTTCCATATTGTATGGTATTATAAGTGCAGTACTTGGCCGCGGTTGCCGGATGCTTTCCATGAAACATGTATCCATGCGTAATTGCTTTCGTCTATCAATTGGTCGAACGGAATCCCTGCTGCTTGAATCATGCTGAACAATCTACGATTCTTATCTGGTGAACCTACCGTAATGTCTGCTGCTTCTCCCTGCATATGTTGAGAATTGACGGCCCCGCCTACTGCTTTGTTCAGCATCGGCGTTCGAAAACCGCTATTCACAATTACAGGACCGCCCCATAATGCGCGTATGGGGTCGAGACAATTCGTGATAAGAGCTATCAAATTCACTTTCGCACTGGGAGGAGGAGTATTGTCTATACCCTGTTTGATAGCTGTCCGGGAATGACATAATTCTTGAATTGTAAAATATTTCCCCATACGTGCTACTCCTGTTTTTCTGATTTTTCTTTAATAAGTCTGATGAGTTTTTCCGCATCCTGTTTGGTTGCACACTCTACAATATTGGAAACTATATCCAGAACTTCTCCGGCGGAACTTTTCTTTTTGCGACTGTTCTCAATAACCGACCGCCCTTCTATACACAGGATACCCAGCGTTATAACCAATACCGCATATGGCATGGAATACCATGGGAAGAATAGTCCCAACACATCAATCAGCAAGGCAAATATTAAAACTCGTAAATAATCGGTGATTTTTATAGCCGTCTTACGTAGACTTCGGCTACTTATCTTTTCCTTATTAGTTCTTGCGGCATCTATGCCAGTCCACATATCAATGAAAGCAGCTACGCAAATAAGCACGCAACATACGAAGATGATGACGATACCCCGCTGGATATCCTGTGTAATATGAAGTATTTCGCTTAACGTCCCCATATCTACATATCGATTACTTCGTCCGCCTCTTCCATCGCAAGCATTTCCTGTAATGCAGGAAGTTTCGCTTCCAAATCATTTATACGAGCTCGGGCAGTTGTCCGAACAGCCGATACATCCGGATACAATTCCTGCATCGATTGCCCAGTCTCCTGACACTTGATAACGCACCAATCCGTGTTGAGCAAGATGGCCCTCTGGTTATTGATTTCACCGTAAACGGTATTTATCATTTCCCGGGCAGTGGGCGTATTCACCTGTAATTCTTCCATATCTCCCATAACTATGATTATATGTTTTTCCAATCAGCGGCGGATGATGTACCAACAGCCTTATATACATTCTTGTTTTGTGTATCAATGTATGTTTGCCCTACGAAATTTGGCGCTATGCTCGGCGCGGCTATTCCAGTCAACACATCGCTATAACCTACATTCTCGTAAGAAAATTCCACATTGGTCGGATTGCCAGAAGTGGGAACATAAAGCACATCGTTTCCCTGACCGCTCGTATCCCGCCACAAGGTAGGCAAGAGCCCCGCCGGAGTAAGGTCAAGCAGGCAGCCGAGCGTCATGATGCGCAGAGTGCGTATCTCCAGCCACGCATCCGTGTCGTTTCCGACCTGTGTCAGGGCCGTATATTTCCCGGCCGGGGCAATGTAGCTTACCGTCTTGGCGTTGTCTGTGTTGGCCGGATAGTTTGCATAGATTTCTTCGCCCATTTTCGCTTGAATATGCACGTTACTTCGATACTCGAACTCGATGAGTTGATAACGGGCGAGTTCGTCCGGGTTGTCGCTCCTAAACCTGTTGTACAGGGACAGAGCTTTGGCCGTTCCCTGCTCGAATCGGGCATACGAGCCGGAAAAGCCGTTTGCGACGGGCTGGTTCGGCATATATACGATTATGCCGTAATTGCGGGCCCAAGTTCCGGAGGCTTCCAGCCAAATACCCGTCGGCCACTTCGAGGGAGACAGGTTGCGGTAAACGTCCGGCACGCGCCACAGCTCCGGGTGGCCGCTGTTCCACATGTCGATTGAATAGGTATCGGAACAGAAATTGAGCAGCCGTGCACAATGTATAGAGCCATTGAAAACCATCGAGGAAGTATTTCCTATGCCCAATCTGAATATATCAGGCGTCTCAACCGGATATTTTTCCGTGCTGAAATTAGCAATCTTCACGCCGTTTACCCACATGGTCGGGGTATCAGTCGCCGTATCGTAACTTACGACGACTAAATACATCGTATTGGCCGATGCCTCTTTACGGGCATAGCCCTTCCCGTAACATTGTAGATATATGTAGCCGGCCGATATAATAATCTCTATGTTACGTGTGGATGAGTGGTTTAGGAACACGCCCTGCAGACTGGTTACGTTCACGCCGGTGGTGAACAGTACAGCGATACCGAAGTCGCCGTCCGGCAATACCCCCTCCGCGGTCGAAGCGAATGCTCCTTTTCCCATAACAGCCCCTGTCTGATAACCATATAACGGGTCGAGCTGACTTGGATTCACGTATTTTTTCGCTTCATCCAAATCCGCTTTCCCGGCCAAGTCTTCCTGGATATCCTCCCGCGCCTTGTCGGCAGCTTGAGCTGCCTCCCGCGCCTGGGTTGCCGCAAGCCCTGCCTGTGTGGCTGCATTATTCGCATTTACCGTAGCTTCGTACACGGCGGTCAAATCTAGCGCCATACTCTGGTTGGTCCGCGGATTGGTCGCAAGCGTTTGTTTACCCTGTGGGCTACTCGTTTCGGCAAGCTCGCTTATTTTTACAGTTTCTAAGTTGGTTGTAACGGGCATAATCGTGAATGTTAATAAGACATATCTATGGCTTTGCCGTCTTCGGTCAGAATAAGCCTTCCGTCCTCGGCGGCCAGCAACAGAGCTTCGGGCAATGGTCTGATGAACGCATTGTCCTGCGACTCCACGAGAATCTTGTACATGAACAACGGGTAGTCCGTAGCGATATCCGTTTTTTCGGGCACGGCACTTTCGCTGCGGACGTATTGTATGCCATCGATAAGGACGGACGAGCAGGAAAATATTTGGTTGATTTTCCGAGCCACCCAATCGGGAACACCGAATGCGCTGATTCCTCCGCCTATCGTCAGCGCACGTGTTTCGTAGGGTTGGGCGCTCAGTTGATGCGCTATCCCGTTCTGGTCGCGGAAACTCTCCGCATTCACGAGGAATGAGGTATCCGTCGGCAACCAAACGGCCTCCACCCGGTAATCGATTTCCGTATTGAAAACCGTATCGAAATCATCACGGTAGTTCGTGTACGTGAACAATACAGAATCGGGTAATTCGGACACAATGCAAAATGGTGCCCATGCAATTATACGGCTATACTGAGCTATCCGGAACTGCAATATGTAGCTGCCGATTGGAAGACGCGGCCAGTCAATCGCACTGACCGTAACATCGTCCATGGTTTTTATCACGGTCGCCTCCAGCTGGCGAATGTCGTTCCCGTCGCTATCCGTCAGCCATATTTCCAAATCTCCTACATACTGGCCAACTATCGCATACTGCACATATATGCCGTCCGACGGCAGAAACCTCTGTACATAGCCGGCGGGGTATTGAAAATGCAACCGCCAGTCATGCCGGAAGTTCAGTGAAGAGAAGTCCGATATTTTCAATACAGGGCCGTTCATATTCCAAAAGTATATTCATTATGAATAGAAAAATCGGGGGTTTTAAGATTCTGCATACAATTCCCAATCGCGCTCTGTTTCGTTACCCAAAGTGCGTGCTATGTTCTTTACGAATCCCCGCAGCTGTTTGCCGTGCCATGTGACGACAACGAGCCGAGTCGATGTCAAATTGTTGAACCAGTCATACGATGGGAAATCCAGCGAACCTTCCTTGAATGAATAGATTATCGGAGTAAAAAGTTTTTTGCTCAAAGTCCTGTCCGCATCGATGGAAATACCGCCTATGCGTCCCTTCTTGTTGCCGCTTGTCGACGAGAATATGAGTTTTTCCGTGCTCATTCCGATAAGCGATTCATTGTTCTTTACGATATACGGGCCGCTGAGCAGCGCATTGAATAGCGAAATAGTGACGCCGGTCAATTGGTCATATGCCTCTATATAACTGCCCATATAGGTCGTGCCGTTATTGTTCAACACGACGGCGAAAATGTCGCTGTCTGCATCCTTCCGGTCGGCAATCGTAGGCTCCTTGAAACTCCGATATAGATTTTGTATGCCGATGGCATCTGCCCGGTAGGGGCTCACAAGGTCAAGTTCTTGGTCGATATTCGTAAGGCCGGTTGTGTATTGGAATTCGGCATTGATTTCAATCCCGTCGAGATATTCGTTGTCGTAATCCTCTTTTTCGCATCCCGCCTTGACTGAAGAATACAGCACATCGGTAGCGGGCGAGATGGCAAGGTCGGAAACCTCCGATTCGGACAAGTCGATAATTTCTCCCTTTTGATACAAATTATCACGCGGAACGAATGTCAATGTCTTGGTGGCGACATTATAATGTTGTTCGAATCCCAACACCTTCATCCATTTGATGAAGTCATTCATGTTGCCGTGAAAATACGGGGTATCGTATTTGGCAATACTTTCGGCAGCAACGATGCGGTACTTATACTTCTGACTTACCGGCCAAAGTATTTGGCCGGTGTACTCCGTTTGATATTGCGGAGTTTCCGCCATGAGGTCCAAGAACTTCTGCAACAGTTTCACAGGGTCGATAACCTTGATGGGATAACCGCTGTCGGCCGGGAAGGTGGCTGGAAAATATATGAATAATGAACTTCCGTCGGTGAAGGCAAAGGAAAAGTTGTTCCAAAGTACGGGCATCGGCCCCACCGTATATTTAACCCACACTGTCAAAGACAACCCGAGCCCCTTAACCAATAATTTTGACGCGTCTTTATTAATTACGGGATGTACATAAATTGTATATGTTTTATCATTGTCATTTTCAACCCATTTATAAGGAGTAGCCACAACCTCAATAACGGGCTCCCCTACTAATTGCCCATTTTGAGCTGTTCGAACCTCGATATGTGCCTCGAACTTTTCAGGCTTTGTCTTATAGATTATACTCCCAACTAAATACTGTTGCGGGCAATCAATAATAAATTCGGCGGAAAGGTCTGCGTGCAAAGAAATAGTTACATTTTCATCTGCCTTAATGAAATATTCTGTGCCGCCAGGGCTTGGTTTGAATGTTTGCCCTTTAATGTTATGCTTGATGCCGCCGGGTACTCGATAAATGTTATCTCCGGTAGGCGAAACCATAGGTACAGATGCTGCGTAATTAGGGCTGGATACCGTCAATTCCGTATCCGTAATCTGATACCGAGCGTATTCATTCAGCCGGATGTCTTCGTACTGCCAGTTCTCGGTGGCGAGGCTGGAAACAGGGATATCGTAATTGACGCCTCCCTTTGCGCGGATAAGTGCATTCAACGAGGCATCGATGCTTGCCACCTCTATGTACGTTTCGTACTCGCGGTATTGCGGAAACTCTATCGGAGCGCTTTGGAGTAAGGTGTATGTTTCATCGAAATAGGCTTTTTCGTAAATATTCAACGTGACGTCCGCCCGAATGCCGTAGTTCATGAATTGGTCGTGCAGGATGTTGTATCCGTCGCTGTTCACGCCAAACTTAAGCGGATAGGATACGGACAACAGTACGTCGGATGTTCCGTCCCGGTCGCCGATAAGCGATACGTCGTCCGTATTGATGACGCTCGTCGTCGCATCGTATTCCTGAAGGCTGAAACGGAATATAGGCGTCGCATAAATAATGCACGGAGCAAGGATGGTATCGGTACCGGCCGGGATGGGTAAATCAACCTTGCCCAAACTGTTGGTGGTCGCCCAGAAACTGCCGAGCACGTTTTTGTTGACGTCCAAAAAGATAATTGAGGGGCCTACCACGTCGGCGCCTAAGGATTGAAGGGAGCCCTCATAATGGAACGTATTGACGAAATCGGGGACCTTGACTCCGTGCTCATTGTTCATAGAGTCTGTTACGTTTACGACTTCCCCGTCCACGACTTTCGAGTAACGATGAACATACGTTACATAAGGGGACATCTCGCGTGGTGCGGTGGTCAGGGTAAACTTGATTTTGGGAGGCAATACGTTCATGATATTTTCTTGTTGGTTATCATATTGTGATTGGCAAAAGTCCTTTGGGACGTGCGCCGGTCGGCATTATGTTCCATAATCATCCGGCGGAGCAGCCGGTTCTGTTCGGCGGACTTTTCGATGAGCGTTCCCCGCTGTATGCGCTGTTCTTCCAGCAGCGTCTCCATTCGCGAAGTAGATATGGGTTCGGGCAACTGCCTGAAGGGATGCTGCGCTATGACCGCATCGTAGTCCGGCAATACCTTCGTATGTTCGGGAAGGTTGACGAGCGTATCGGTCGCGGGGGTACGCCATACCGACCCGTCGGGGAATACGACCATTTCGGCGCGTCCTCCGTCGCCTACCATGGCAAGCCCGCCGGGATGGTCCTGTGTGCCTTTCGCATATTCGGGCAGGGGGGTGGCAAGGATAGTCGCTATCTGGGCCGCTCCCGTGGCAGCTATTAAGGGTATCATAGCGGCCGATGTGAACGGACTGGTCAGCGCGGCCGTGATAGCCAATGCGGTATTGATGGCTGCCTGTGCGACTGCCTGCGCTTTTTCAAAAATGGCATTCTTCCGTTCGGCCTCAATTCGTTTCTTTTCTATCTCTTCTTCCCGAACGGCGGCCTGGTCTTCGATGGCCTGTATATCGGCATCGGCATGTTCTTCACTGATGACCCCTTGCTCAGCCAGACGTTCGATGCGAGCTATCTCATCCTCTTTCCATTGCTGGTTTTCTTCCGATAGTTTGTCGAGCCGGTCAAGCTCTTTCTCCAGCTGGGCGTCGCTGAGCGCCGACGCCAGATTGAATACTTCCTGTAGCAGTTGTTTCTTCAGCTCCGCCTCCTTTTTGGCGATTTGTTCTCGCTTCTCCGCTTCTTTTTCTTCTTCGTCGCCCACCCGTTCGTTCTCGCGGATGCGTTGGTCGTTTATATACTTCTGATATTCAAGGACGGCGTCATCCTTTGCCTTCTCGGTTTCTTCCCGCGCCTCTGCGGTCAGTTCTTCCTTGTTCAGAAGTTGGTCGAGCAGCCCTATCTCCGTATTGAAACGTTCGACAGCATAGCGGTCGGTTATCGCGGCGCTCTCTTTCTCATATTCCTCCTTTTTGATTTCCCCTGCCGCGTATTTGGCAGACAAAGCGAGCAGTTCGTCCTGCATCTTACGGTCGAGGTCTTGTGCGGACTGCTCGACGGCGCGTGTGGTTTCGGACATCATGCCCTCGGCAATGGCCTCCATCAGTTCCTTGCCTGCGGCCTGCTGTTCGGCGGTCAGTTCGCGGAATGCCTCCGAATTGGCGAAATCGAGGCTGCTCAGCACGGCATCATATGTATCCTTATCGATATCCCCGCCACTGAGACGCGCATCCAGCTCTTCCCGGCTGGCCGTGTACTGAGCATTCAGCACCTTCTGCTGGGCTTCCTTGAATTTCTCGAATGCATCCAACCTGTCGGCATAGGCGCGTTCCTCGTCTTTGTATATCTGCTCCTGTATGGCCGCTTCCTGCTGCGCCTGCGCCTCTAACAGTTCGAGTTCGGCCCGCCGCTTCTCGGAAAGCCTGGTCGTTGTGGTGGATGAATCCTTCTTGTCAATACCGGCTATCTGTTCAGCCACTTTCAGCTCTTTTTCCTTGGCCTGCAGCTGGCTGTTCAGATTGGCGAGTTCCTTGTCGGCGTCTGGAGCCGACAGATTCACTTGCTCAATATCTTGCTGCAATTTGCTGATTTCTTCGCGTAGAGAGGCGAGCGTTTTAATCGCCTTGTCTCCATCCCCGTTATTGCCGTTACCGTCGCTGTCTCCGTAAAGCAGACCCAGCGCAGCGGCCGTGTCCTCACCCAGTTGCTTTACGGCATCCAACTGGGTAGAATATTCTGAAGCGAATCGTCTGATGTCTGCAAGGCTCTCGTCAACCACATCGGAAGGAGATGTGCTAATGAGCATTTGCTGTTCCTCTTTCGACTTTTTGTCGAAATTCCAGGTGTTCGCTCTGGCATAGGCTTCCCGGTAATATTGCCTAATCGCTTCTTCTATGTCTCGAGCTATCTGCTGTTGCTCCTCGTTGCCGATTAAGGCGAGCACATAGGCTTCCTGATATGCTGCAGCTTCTTCGCCGAAGGTGTTGCTGAAAAGGTACTCGTTCAGTCTGTTCCCTACTTTTCTCGTGGCCTTCTTCAGATACTTTTCCTGTGCCTTCGTAGCGGCTTCAGCCTGCTTCTTTGCGGTGGTCTCTTTGTAAATGGCGGCAGCGAGTTTGTTGCGCAAATCTATCTCGTCCGTGAGGTTGGCAATCTCGCTTTCCATATTCGGTAGATACTGGTCGTATTGCGAAATCAACTCGTCTTTAGCTCGCTTGTATTCGTCGCTTCCTTTCTTCGCATTCTTCAACTGCGAAAGGAGGATGTTCATTTTGATGATCTCGGAGGATACCTCCGTCGTCAGTTCGTCGGATGCCTTGCGGACATCTTCCAGCGCATCACGTCCGGCGAATAGCTGTTTAATCCATGCCCCGATCTCTTTGCTGTACGCAGTAATCAATGTGATGCCTACTACCAGCGCCGTCTGCCATGACAGGATGGATTTCAGCAACTGTTTCCACACCGGCACCACCTGGGTCTGTTGGTCGGCGGCCAGCCCCTTATTGGCTTCTCGAAAAGCTTTATTCTCGTCAACTGCTCGTTTCAATTCATCGGTGAGCATCGGCAGGTTGTTGGAGATGGCGAGGAAGAACTGACTGGCGCCAATGGTCAATGACGGCAACTCCCGCGCCACCTGCTGGATTTGGAATCCGAGGCCGTTGAAGGCGCTCGCATAGTTGCCGACATTACGACGATGGTCCCCCATGGCCGCCTCGGCCTTCATAATTTTGCCGTTCAATTCATTTATACGGGCAGAGGCTTCTGCAAATTCTTTAGAATTTAGGTCAAGATTAGCCGCCTCTGCTTTTAATTGTACAAGTTGAGCACGCAATTGATTGAGACTTCCTTCTGCTGCCAACGCCTCCCGAGCATTAGTACGAAGTTCGGCATTTTTCTGGCGAAGCTGCTCTTTAACCAAAGCCACTTCCTTTGCCTCGGCACTTTGGGCATAAGCAAACTGCTTAGTCGCCTTTTCCACCGCTGACAATGCGTTGCTGTGTTCACGCACACGTTTACTCGTATCCTGCTGCGTTTTTTCAAAGGTTTGCAGCATCTGCACAAGCGTTTTATATTCGCCGGTGTATGTTTCTACACCCAGCGCCGCATTATGCAGTACGGGGATGATTGCGCCAAGATTCGCTTTCGTATTCAGAAGTTCCTGGTTATATTTAATCAGCACGTTAAGCTCCGATTCGGGGATGAGCTCACTATTTCTTGTTGCTACTGCCATGGGGATGCGATTTTAAGGTTTCGCTGTAATTTCTGAAGTAACCCGCCAATTCAGCGAGCATCATACGGTCTGATAAATGGAAGCCTACCCATTTACTGACGATTACCATCTGCATGTTGAAATCGGACGCTGAAAGCCGTTTACCGCCTTCCTTTTTTGCCAGCTTTGTTTGCCGTGCAATTTCTTTATCCAAAATGACCGTGTATTCTTTAATTTTAGAATCGGCACGTTTCACCTGCAATTCCGCGGAAAGCTTTTTCCAGCCGTATCTGGCAAATAAATTCTGTGCCTCCGGATGGTCGGGAATACTGGCAGCAATTGCCAATGCTTGAATACGATATTTGTAGCCTATCATACGTGCTACACCTTTATTTGCCGTAATCAAGCCTGTGTCCCCCGATAACTCGGCAAACTCCACCGTCAGGGCCTGCCGGGCCTCCCTCAACACTTCTTCCGAAGGATTTCCTTCTTTGACCAGTGCCTGCAAATTATCATTACACACCGCCTCCCGATATACATACACGGGGCAGTCACTGCATTTATCATAGACAACATATGAGTTCTCTGATGGTACCTGGTTGGCCGGCTTTTTTCCAACACTCAAGTCTGTCTGCATAGGTTCTTCCTTCATAATCGTAAATCACATAATCAGTATGCTCCCACTCGGATAATTTGCGGGCCTCCGCCCGTACACGGTCATACTTCGATGCCGTTCTTTTCATGCAATTACACGCCATAATCTCCCGTAAAATCGATATATCTGCGAATAGCCTCACAGAGCCGGTAGTTCCACCAAAACTCTTTCGCCAATGGCGTCAAACCAAAGACTTTATTATTATATTTCCGTTCGATATCTCTACTCTCATCGTAGCGCGAATCGATAATGAAACTATCAGCAGTAGTTTTCAAAAACATCCCGTCCTGAAAATTACCCGTTACGATAAGGTTAGGCACGTCTTTCGGTTTGTCAGGATAATTTAACGGAAATGTCAAACGAGATTTATGCACAAACTCCAACCCGTACTTCATAGCCGCATAGGCTTGAGCTGCTGCAGGGGACTTAAAATAAGGGTCATTCAAATAGGTAGGCTCAAATTCCTCACCTTCTGCATTGCGTCCGAGCAGCATCTGGTCTTTGTTTAATTCAAGCAATTCATATCTGTATTCATCGACCTGCCATGCTATTACTTCCGGCCAATTATCCACACGCTGCTGTTTGGCGGTTATATAATCCAGTTTGTCGTCGATGTTCATAGCTTTTCAGAAAAGGGGCAGATTACTCCGCCCCTTCTTCACTACTTTTCCGTTTTTGCGGTCGTTTGGGATGAAACGTATCATATAGTTTTCCCATACCATCTGCGATTTCTTTCTCCGTCGCAACTCCTTTCAGATATCTTATCTGCTCCTTAATAAGAATATCTCGTTTAGTATGACGCAGATAATCGTCACTTATCGATATTCTGCGCTCACCTATCCAGATGTTCATCGTTAGGAGCCGGCCGTTACATGGACGTAGGTATCCATCCCGTCCAGCCCTGTAATGTTGCCGGCGGCAAGAACTTTCGCTGAAGCCACACGATACTTGCCCGTCGGAGCTATTTTGAGCAGATTGCCGCCCTGCGGCGTGACCGTAGTAGCGGCCGTTCCTCCCTCATTGAGAAACATCGTCTGCTCCCAATCGTCGATATACGTTGCCGTGACATCGGTCTGGTCGCATGCCGTCACCACGCGCACGGTATCCGCACCTGCGGACTGAAGCATGACGCCAATCAGACCATCGGGCAATCCGTTTTCCAGATAGACAGACATGGCGTTCTGCATTTCCTGTTCGTATTCCGTAGAATAGTACACGGTGACGGTAATGGTGCCCAGCGTGCTTCCGTCCGTCGGCGTGAATGTTACGTAGACGGTACCCTTGTATCCGGCGAAATAGTCGGTGCCTCCTTTGGTGATTACCGTGCCGAACAGGTAATTGGCGTCGTCGCAAATGAACACGCGGCACAGGCGGCCGTTGAGCTTTGAGAGTTCCTTATAGCGGCACATGCCTCCGTCGATTGTGTAGGCTATATTCACGGCATTGATGCCGATGGGACGGGCGCCGCCGTAGGTTCCCAACTCCGGGGCATTGATATCGCCACCGTTGAGCGCAACACCGACAACGCCTTTGATAGGCATAAGGCGCATGCCACCCTCGTCGCTGATGTAACCTTCGAGGTTTTCGAGGAAGGTATCCGCCTCGATAGGATAGAGGGCGTTTACCGGAGTGACCGCCAATGCCATCGGTTTTCCCATTTGACGGTCGCAGTTCGGTGTGCCCGTTCTTACCGTAGCATCCGAACAGTTGTTTGCAATTGTTCCTTTCAGTTCCATAATCAGTATTTTAAAAGAGTTTCTATGTTATCGGTTACAAGGTCGTTTTCTTCGTACATCCTTTCGATGACGGCATTGCAAAGAGAGGGTCTGAGCGTCAGAGACAGGTCGTGCAACTCGATGGCGTCGATATAATCTCCGTACAGTTTATGGACGGTTTCGGCACTTCTCCCTGTCGTGAATACTTCGTAGTAGTCGTGTCGCAGGCCATAGTCCACATGAAAGGCCGGACTCGTCTTTATCTGCCGGATGAACGCTTCATAAATCGGTCGTAACAGCGGCTCGAAAAGATAATGTTCCCGTTCCTCGGTTGTCCAATTACTCCGCACGGGGGATATAATAGCCAGATTGTAGCGGACGATATCGACATATCGGTGGTTATCGACCGACACCCCTTTGTCCTGCCGTATGGGATGATAACTGAGCACAGCCGGGAATTTCAGCGATGCTCCGTCCAACAGTTTTCCGACCTGAACAAGGATATTCGCTATCTCGTTCGGCGTGCCCGGATAATGCCACAGATGCAGTTTGCCGTCTTTAAAACAGTTGGGCCAGAATTCGTACTGCCGTGCCCCTTCGATAAAGGCGGTATTCCCGTTAAGCGCTTCCATCGTACGGAATATAGTAGAACCTATCAGCTTATTCGGGGATATCATCATATTCCGAAAATATTTACCGGTTCGAATTCCCGAAAACGACAAGGACAGCATTCGACGTACGCTCCGTAGTCATCTTTGTTGTCATCGATGAATTTCCGGATACGGTTCGCCCAGGGCAAAATATCGTTCCACGCGTCGGCAAGTTTCTGCTTTGCGGAAGCATTCTTCGCATAATCCTGTAAAGGGATGACTTCTCCCTTCATCGTGGTCGTCGTGACATTGTGGGATATCAGCTTGAAATATACGAAATTCGCGGCCGGAGAATAGGGATATGGGCCCGAAGTGATGTAAATCCGGTTCTTCAGATTCATCCATTTGTCATTATCGAGTTCTTCCAATCCGGCGATGAAGGCTTCGTATAATTTGTTGCCCAACAAGATAATCAAAAACTCCCGTTCGTACTTGTCTATATAATACGACAGGTCGCTTTCTGCCACGGCCGACAGCATGCGACCCACACCTACCGTCCCCGGTTTGGTCGTAACCAAGTTCGGCAAGTACAGGTCGCCCTGGAAATATGCGTCGGTCAGAAACATCGTCAGCTCTTCTTTATCTTGGCAATTCCCTTCTTGACGAATTGCTCGGCCAGATAACGGTGCACTTTTTCAGTATCACCCGCCTGGTGATACTGAGCCTTGTCCGTGTACTCTATTACCACATCGTCCTGCGGTAATATAGTCTTTTCGGCTTCCTGTTTTTCAAGTGTCATAACTTTACGAATTTATGGCGGGACGGCAATACCGTCCCGCCGGTTTATAATCATTCCGTTGAGGATGCAGCTTTTTTGAGGGCTTCCTTTATGGTGGCGAATTTTCCTTTGACCCACGACCCGGTATGATTGGTGGGTATATACGAATTGTAGAATACTTCACCGATAAACGACATGCGGTTGTACTTGAAGTCGTCTTCATTCAGCCCGGAACGCAGGATAGCTTCGCCCTCGCGGACTTTCCATGTGCCGTACTCGCCTACCAGGAACTCGCCCTGTGCAAGCTTGGTCGTCGTTGTCACACGCAGACTGCGTATCGTCAGACGTCCGCCATCGGTTACGACCGGCAGGATGTAACGGCCTATGCCGTCTTTGATGAGCGACATGGCGTAAGCATCCGAGGTATTCAGAATCAGGTCTGTCGGCCTGAAATTCAGAGAAGCCACCTGAAGCGCTGCTGCCGAAATGGCATCGAAATCGTTCGGATTTTCGATGGTTCCATTCAGCGACGTACTTGTGTATGACGTGGCACTGCCAAGCAGTGATGCGGTAAGTCCGTCTTCGTAGTCACGCCACAGCTTATCGACGAACAGCCGTTCGAGGTTGAGAGCGAGTTCATCGGAATCCATGATGACCTCTTCGGTAAGCGTCATCATGCCGGCCGCCTTCTTTTTCTTGGCCATGTTGAGCACGAGCGACACATCCACTAGCGGTTTCAGGCCGTTCTCGTTGACTACGGCAAACGCTCCGTCTTCCGCACCTTCCTCCCAGAATTCCATGGTGGTAGGTACGCGGCGCACCCGACGCACATCGGCTACATCCCGGATATATTGCCGGCCTCGCCGCGTATAGTAGAACTCCGGGTCGCGTTCCGTATAGCCGCGCCATTGTGCTCCGGTCGTAGAAGAAACAGCCGTTGTGGTCGTTATAACGGAAGCATCCTTGTTTACGGGAATCTCGAAAGCGAACTGTTCTTTCTTGCTGAAGGCTTTCACGATGTCTTCATGACGTTCTTTGATAAACTTCTTCAGAACGTCCGCACGAGTGGTCTGGACACTTTCAGAAGCACCCATGCGGAGTTTTTCGAGAATCTTCCCCTGTTCCTTCAGTGCCTCTTCCCATTTGCGCGTTTTTTCGGCATCAAGGCCCATTTCCTTCATCTTTTCACCGATAGCCTTGGCATAGTCTTCGCCGGACCTGCTGCTCTTCACGAAATCGGAGAAAGCAGTTTGCAACCAGCCCTGAATAGCTCCGAACAGCTCTCGGGTGTCGTCGTCGAGCTGCACACCGTCGGGTGCCGCGAACTCTTTCACTTTGAATTCTTCCATAATCAGTATTTTAGTCGGTTAATGAAAATTCCTGCCTATTTTCGATAGGATACTCGTGTTATCCTTCAAATCAACATTGATGGTCGGCGTAACCCAATTCGAGCCGAACAGGACGGCAGAACCTTCCACTACCTCCGCTTCGGTAACTGCCCAGAAATATCCGGCTTCCTCCACATCGTCTCTGTTCGCGACATACTCGATGTATTTGTCCCATGCCTTTTTCTCGTCGGCATAATACGGTTCCTCGCTATTGATGCACAACTCAATAGCCTTATAATACATCCCAACGGAATGGTTGCGCACGTAGCCATTCATGTATTGGTCGAACATGTAGGGATTGCGACGCCGGTGTACCGTGGCATTGAAAACAAGTGCCTGCGTGCTGCCTTCGAGTGGGGCACCCAGTTCCGCCCAGCTCTTCTCTTGTACGGATACCTTGACTTCATCGGAAATCACGTGGTCGAATTCCCGTTCATGCTCCTGCAACAAATAGACAAGCCGGAGATTCGCCAGCGATTTATTCCACAGGCCGGGAATATGCACATCGTCATGGCTGTCGAACAGTCCTGTCGTATTGATGACAGCTTCCACCTGCATGATATCGGCCCCCAGGCGATTTCCGGCTTCAGCTTTCAGAGCATCTCGGCGGTCGGCAAGAGACACGATACAGGAAGAGGCGGCATCCGCTTTTTTGATGGACGCCTTTTTCTCGGCGACGATGCGCCACTTCTCATTCTTCAGATGCTTGATAAAGTCGTCGTTCATTTCGTAACCACTTTTTTACCGCTGACCATTTCATTACGCCTCTTGCGTATTTCCTCTATCCATTCCTTGGGTGGAGTACATGGTCGCTTTACCTTCGATTGCTTCATTGTAATCCAACTCAATGCGTGCCTCTTCTCTTGATATGACGCCCAATGTATACAATTCCCGGACGGCAACTGCTTTTTGATAATATGTTTTTGCCCGGTCTGCTTCGGCAGTTTTCAAACAGCTCAGACCAGAAAAATCCATAACGAATTTGTCACCGCCAAGCCCCAGCAGTATACGCGTGAACCCTTCTGCATAAATGCGGGACATCGGAATGATTATGTCTTCGTACCAAGATTTTTTCGCCTCCTGTTTATTCGAATAAGTCACATTATTCGTATTGGCAAGCAACTCGTACGGATAATCGAAGGCGTTGCATATGAGTTGAATGTTCTCCGTCATGCCTTCCAGCAGCTGAAGTTCTTTTACAGACATCGTCATGGACTGCCACTTTAATTTCGCGTCCGTAATGATGACCTTCCACTGCCCCTGCTGCAGTCCATAGCGTGCTTTGAATTTCTCCTGAAGACGATTCTGTTCCTCCGGAGACATAGGCACATGCCCCGCAGCATCATCCGTATCGTTGCTCAAGATACCCAAAGCGCCCCTGTCCTTATTCATGGACAAGAGAGCCTCTTCCGCAACAATGAGATTGTTCACGGAGTTCTGTACGCTGTACAGACGCGTGACCCCGCCAATGTCGGATGGGCAGAAATCGAGATTCTGATTGACATCTTTGATATGCAGCAGACGCGACCTGTCTAATTCCGTACGCTGCCCCCCTGCATTCAGCCAGTATCGGGTAATGATGTCTTCGATATTTTCTCCTCCGTATAAAATTCCCGTTGTTTCGATTTCCACATACCGGGGGTCGATTACCCACCAGGAATAGGCGGCGCTTGCCGAACTGCCGACCGGAGCAGCGAAATACACGAAGACTTCACCGCGCAACTGACGATATACATCCATTTGCATGATGAACTCCGAAAACGTCTGTATGGGATTCGGAGCTGTCAGCCTTACGGCAATGTCGAAATATTTTTCGGTGACATCGTTGCCTGCATTGTCGGTTATCCACCATACTCCGTTTGCCATGGCTCTGGCATTCCTGTTAACGACCGTCTTCAGCGTGGAGCAGCGGTCGTATGCCGCATTTTGTCCGAAAACACCATCTAAGGGGATATCGTAATGACAGCCATTCATCGAGAAACCGAAGAAATCGATTCCGCGACCTAACCATCTATTGAACACTTTTCGGAATAAGCCCATATGCAACACACGCTTACATGGCAAATATACGTGCATTTCCAATGCGAAAATCGGGGTTTTTAAAAAAGGCAAAAATTTTTAGAACAATATCCCTTTCGCCTGCTCGAAATAGCGGATGCAATCCATGATATGGTCATTTTCTTTCTTCGGCTGGTCTGTCGGATTACCTTTAGCGTCCAGAAGCCAGCAGTATTCTTGATATTCGGCCCATCCATTGGCACTGTCTTCTGTCATGTAGACTTTTGCGGATTTTACTTTGGAAATGCCTGCCTGTACTGAACCGGAGCCTTTCACCGTCGCCCGAATATTGTACCGCAGGCCATCGTATGTCCCGCGCCGCAACTCTGCTATGCGAATATTTCCGCCGCTGCCATAGTCTGCCACTATCATATCCTGCTCCGATATCCCTTTTGCCCGCAGCATCCGCGCAAGCTCCAGACTATCGAGGTCGCGTGAATAAATCAGTTCCCGTATATAGCGACAGTCCTTATGCCATTTTACCTCGATGACTGCGGTCGGGGCACCGCCATATCCAAAGTCCATGATGTATGCATGAGGTAATTCGAGCGCCTCGAATGCTGCATTCGTCGTATGCTCCCACCCACTGTATATACGACCTTTGGCGCCTTCGCCTACCAACCCCAATATCTGGTTGTAATAGTAATCGGGGGCACTTTCCTTGAACGCCTCGAATTCCCTCACCGTCGACGGGTGAAGATTATCCATGTTGGCATGGTATGTAGAAAATATGGATAATACATCCGAAGTCGCTTTTACCTCCGCCCGATAATATCCTTTCACATCCGTTTCGATAAGATTGTAGTCCTTATATATCCAATGATGACGGGGCGGCTGGTTGTAGATACGGATTATCTGGATATGTTCGGACTTCGTGGTTCTTAGAGACAAGTTGAGTTGGGCAAAGCTCTGTTCATCGATTTCGTCGGCCTCCTCGATGAGCACATGCGTCGCACCGGCCAGTGATTTCATCTTTGCCGTGCGCACCTTGCTGCCGGTGATGCCTTTGCTGATTATCATATTGCCCGTCGGCTTATACAGCAACGAGTAATTATTTTCGTTTATATGAAAATCATTTATGTCAATACCCGGATTCTCGTATATCCTGTCCTTTATGTCTTGAAACAAGCTGGTCTTGATATCGTTCAGCGTCTTTCTTATGAAGTATCCGCGGAAATATTGAGATTGAGTCAACAGAAATAAAAAATAGTCCGTTCCGAAGTGAGAACCGCCTCGGCCACGGCCTCCCCGTATATCGATGATACGTTTGTCGGTCGTGAAAACGGGTGCATAAATTTCATTGAAATGGAACTCAATCATCCTTCTTTTGGTAGTTCTCGAAGATGACTTTATGAGCGTTGTCTGAAGGTGTAGCCTGTCGTACCTCTACCTTAGTAGGGGCTTCATAACCGAGCATTCTGGACAAGGCATCAAGCGACTTCTGTTTGTCATAAGTCGTCACCTTCACCCATTCGCTAATGACTTCATCACCATCTTCCGTTACCCGCTTGATTTGCTTCGTTTCGACAGACCGAACGCACGATTTTTCGTCGTCGGACAACGCCTCGAAGTCTTTCAGCAACATCCAATCTTTCCGTATTCTGGCACCATTGGAAAAAGCAATCTTCTGATGTTCTCTGATGATTTGCAGGGCGCTTATGCCGGCCGCCTCCGCAAGATGACTCTTAAGGTAATCTATCCTTGCCGCAACATTGCTATTATCGAGCAATCTGCTGGCATTGGCCCAGACTGTAGAATCATTATGCTTTGCGCAGTCGTAAGCATAACGATACGCTTCGGAGGCATTGCCGCATTCGATATACTTGTTGCAGAATTTCTCCTGCTTGATAGTCAATCCCCGTTTTCTGTTATAAGCCATGTCGCAAAATTACCGACTGTTTCAACATAAAAATCGGGGATTTTCCCTATTTCATTGCGGCCATTCTTGACATACTCCCACGACTAATGTATTTCAGCGTATGGAAAAATGGTTGCGATTTTTTCTAAAATATTTCTTGGAAAAGTTTGCAAAATAAAAATAAAGCATTACCTTTGTAGTGTAATCAAAAACCAAGCCGCCGGGCTCAAAGCGAGAACAATATGAAAACTTTCAAAAACTTCTACGACAATCTTTCTGACCTTCGCGCAAAAAACAACGTTCGCGCAATTTTCAATCTGATTGACGGTACTCATCGGATAGAGTATCCGAGTCGTCGTACTGTTTGGGAATATTTTGACGATGCCCCTGGTATTTTTGAAATCGTTGCAAAATACGGCCAGGGATTCGTAACTGACATTTGCGACAAGGCTCTGCATCACAATATCCGCCTTTCCGAAAAACAGCGCTGGTGCGTCGCTTTCGCCATGATGAAGGTTACGGACGAGCAGATAGCCGAATACCGCGAATGGGAGCAGGCGGAACTGGCCGCCCTCGACGCAGAGATTGAGGCATCCGAACAGAATGAGGCTGAGCAGGCCGCAGAACCGGCCGAGGCGGAGGAGGTAACCGCCGAAGAATCTAAAAACGACAAAGAATTTGACAATCAAACAACAGACAACGATATGAAAGCATCAGACATTCGCTTAATCAACGATAATCAGGAAAGTGGTCGCGTGTTCTTTCACACGTACGACGGTAAGACAATCTGCCGCACGATGACGTCGCGTGAAGTACAGCAGGGACAAGTACTTCGCAGACGCGAAGGGGAGAAAGCATGCACGAACTATTTTGTCGATTTGTTCAATAATAAATATTCGGAACCTCAAAAAATAGAGTATAGAAGAATGAGCGAGGCCGACACACGTTTTTTCTGGCTGCATCATTGTCGTGAAATAAATCCGCTCCCCTTCGACGAAGAAGAAGAATATCAAAGGTTGTTGTCAGATTTGTAATATTATGCCGAAAAATTATCCAGCATTCATCATCGACCGCAGCCGCCGTTCTCCGGCGGCTCGGTTTACCGACGATTTCGTTGTCTGTACAGACAAGGAGGTCGGATTTATCGCCCGCGGCTACCTTTTGCCGAAAAGCCGCCGGGACGCACATATAGCCGCGTTGCAAGCGGACGGTAAGACTTTCATCACGAAGACGTTCGAGGATTCGACGACGGTCGTGTTGGAGGTTGTCGAATATTTTCATACGCCTCTGACGCATCCGAATCGGGTGCCGCCGCTGTTGAAAAAAGCGCTAAGAGCATATATTTTCGGAGAAATGGAAGCGATAGACGACGTACTGCGGACGGCCCTCTCCCAGCGGGAACGCATGGTCGATGCCCAGGGGGAGGCAGGGACAGAACGTTTCATCAATGCGTTGCGTGCGGCGCGCGGCACGGTTGCTCTGATGCAGAAAATCACGAAAAGCGAGTAGGCAGTGGAAAACGGGAAGAAACAGAAAGGGAGCTGGGGCGGACGCCGCCCCGGTGGCGGTCGCAAACCCATAGGCGACCGGGCCGGGGTCTGCATCGCCTTCCGAGTGCCGGAAGAGGTTCGGGATGAAATCCGAGCCCTTGTCCGCCAAAGGGGAATACCGTATGCCGTGTTTCTTATCGAGGCCCTCCAGCTGATGAAGGAGCGTTACGGCGATACGACGCCGGAGCAATAACGGCCGTGTTCTTACCGTTTTTTCGCGGCGTCCGCGTCGGTGAACGCGAAGTCGAACGACATGCGGAACTCGCGGATACCGTCGTCCCGCCGGGCCCGGACGCACCGGGAGCGCGTCAGGGGCGAGAATCCCGGCCCGGAGAGGCCCTGCAACGCCTTATACACCGCCTGGAGCAGGTCGAACATGGCGAACTCCGCCTGTGAGGCGGGGGCCTGGAAAGAGCCGTTGAAAACGCGGTTATCGGCCACGCGGACGGTGAGCGACGCCTCTCCCTGCTGGAAGCCCCGACCGCTGTCTGAATAGCGTACTTCCTCCGCGTCGAGCAGGACGCAGGGAAAGCGCACGGGCGGCTGGTTGAAAAAATCGAGCTGTCCCCAGTCCTCGGCCGTATAGCGCAGGTCGGGGACGGTTTTCAAGGCCTCTTTTACGGCCGTTAAAGTGTCTTTAATCATACTTGAAGAAGGATTATTTGTGTGTCATTTTGGTGAATTTCGGGTCGATGTTTTTCGCTACCCATTCGCGCACGTTCCGTTCGCAGGTATCGCGGACGATGCGTCCGACGGCGGGATGGTCGCCGACGACCTGACGCCGGGGGATGTCGAACTCCGTTTTC